>Ga0163145_1001005_pt1 | contig 9980 bp, 6 predicted proteins | sample OliLakLV9_FD_161683 | JGI IMG/M metagenome (GOLD analysis project Ga0163145, IMG submission 161683) | Freshwater microbial mat bacterial communities from Lake Vanda, McMurdo Dry Valleys, Antarctica - Oligotrophic Lake LV.9 | ecosystem: Environmental > Aquatic > Freshwater > Lake > Microbial mats ... | reverse complement strand
CCCCCTCACTTACCATTGCTTCAGTTTCATTGTCGAGGGCAGAAGTCGCCTCATCCAGCACTAGAATTTCACGCTCATGATAAAGTGCCCTGGCGATGCCAATTCGTTGACGTTGCCCCCCCGACAAACGAACCCCGCGCTCTCCAACCGATGTTTGCAACCCTTCTGGCAATTCTTTGACTAACTCTGACAACTGCGCTAGCTCAAGGGCATAACTTAATCTTTTCTCATCCACCAAATGATCGGTAACCCCGAAGGCAATGTTCCGCCGAATCGTGTCATCCATTAAAAAGATCGATTGGGGAATGTACCCGATTGACCGTTGCCATGCCGTCAAATCCTGATAGACTGAATGACCGTCAACTTGAATATCACCAGACTGAGGAATCAGTAAGCCCAGGAAGACATCCACAAGCGATGTTTTTCCAGCACCGGATTTGCCAATTAACGCGATCGACTGTCCCACGTCTGCACCCTTTTAGGTTGAGCATTCGCCCTATTTGCCCCGTTATGATTTCCGGTTGCCTTTCGGCGGGCAGCATTCGCGTCTTGGGACATCCTGTATCCGCTAGAGGTGTCTGCACCGGTTGCCCTTTGCTTACCTGGGAATGAAGGCATTGCCAGGACTCGATCGGAGCATCCTTCGCACGGGGTGGAGATCTGATTACCTTGGGACTCCTCTTTACTCCGGGGGCGAGGTGTTTCTCCTTCGGAGACGCTGCGCGAACGCGGTCGATCTTTAGACGCTACCGACCCTCATTTGCCCCAACATGCTCGTATCAGCCCTTTCGAGCACCTAAATTAACGAAGCCTCATCAAGGATTCATTTGCATTATCCTTAGCAATGCTCGGCTGAGCTTGTCGAATGCCCTTGCCCTAGCCTGCACCCTCAATTTGGCTTCAAAGGTGCTTCGACACTTAACCTCGTCTGCTGATACTGCCCCCTTATTACTAAGTGAACATTCCGAGGCGGACATCTGCCTGAACATTGGGAGGGAAGAACTCTTTGGGAATCCTTCCAACTCCCCCGAACGACTTCGAGTCGCGCGCCTAACTTGTTGTTAGACGGAATCTTTCTGTATCAGACGCCTTTTGAAGTATTCTATTCTAATAAATCAGACCCTGATGCACTTCAAGTTTGAATCGGCAATTGAAACGATCAATCGTTCCGCTTGGCGACACACATCAAGGATAAGGCTGCTTCTGCCCCATAAGGATTAATCCCAGACAGCAGTTGCCCAATGCGGTAACGCCAATGGGGTGGTTCGCCCAAATCGCCTACCAGAGCCTCAGCCCCGATCGCATTGTTATGGGGATACAAATTGACCGTAAAACCCATTGGCTCCAACGTTTCACGAAAGAGCGCATCTGTCACACCATGACCGGGTTGATGATGCACTTCGGTTGCGAGCGCCGTGGCTCTGTCCTCATCGGAAGCATCTAAATCTCGCAGGAAAAAGCGGTAAATCACGCTCAGACGGATCTTATAAAGCAGTAGCCCTAAGCCCTTGTAATCCCAAGCGCTCAACTGTGGATCATGGTCAGCGACCAGCAAACCACCGGGACGCACCAAGCGTGCCGCCTCTGCCAACACGGCGGACATATCATCGCAGTGATGCAGACTGGCATTAATCGCCACCAAATCGGCGAAACCTGACTGCAGCGGCACGTTCATGGCATTTGCCAACAAAGGCGTATAGCCGATTTGCTGCGCCATTTCCAGGGACCCGCGCGCGACATCCACCCCAATCAACATCTTTGGATTACCGCCCAAATTGGCATAGAGGTTTCAAGGCCCACACCCGATATCGACCACAATTTTGTCATCCCAACTCCCAGCCGCAGCCAGCCAACGCTCTTTAAAGGCTGCATCGCGGTGACAAGCTTCAAAGTACGTTTGTGCCCAGACTGGATGGCTGAAATAAACGCTATTTGCTTCAACAGCGCGAGTCTTCACAATGGGGCAGACAGGAATGCTGTCTTGAAAACTGACAGCATGATCAGTCACAAGAAACGGCTCTAAATTTGATTGCTCACAAATATTCATGGAAAATCCTTTATTGTCGAAGGTGAACAGACCCTCTCAAAGCATTGTTTGAAAGGCTAACCGATTGAGCTAAGGCAAAACATCGTAACAGCTAGAACTTCGGTCAAAAAATCGTCTAACTTGAAATGACTGTAAATGTGTGACTTGCGCGATCGGGGCTGAATGTTTTGCTGACGAACCTGGGAAAAGGATGCATCCTTCCAACAGCAAGGGTGATAGTATTCATCCAATGTACGGAGTATAAGCAAAAGCTGGCGGAATCCGAATAACGTCCTTCCCTAGCCTGGGATGAGGTTTACGAATCGAACATTCTGCGAAATCATCTACAATTTACCTCCCCCTATTTCCTCCTGCAGGAAAACAATGCATAGGCGGTGGAAGTAGTTCTTTGCAACCTGAAACCAAATCAGAATAGACCGAGACAGAAACAATTCTTCATCTAGTGGACTTAATCTGTTCCTCACTATTTTTATCTAGAATGCTGCAAATTTTCATGTTCCTTCCACAAAGCCTTATAAAGTTCAGATAAAGTCCAGGGTAAGCGCAAGAAAAAGAGCACGTTACTGCTCAGGCTGATGAAGTGGCAGAGATTGAGGATGACCAGAGAATAGAGCGATGAGAGCATCCAAGACATTACTGCCTTGTTTTCTCAGAGTCGAGATGCAACCCCGGATGCGACAAAACATTTGCGCCAACACATCACTCTAACAGCAAAAGTCCGTTGAAACGGAATGAAAAGGTTTCTCTGAAAGGCTGACAGTCCATTTTAATGGACTTTCGCTCTGAGCCAGGAAATTGATTTCCTGGCGGAAAACAAGCCTGAAGTTGAATTCCCCGACAGGCTGCTAGCGTAGGGCTTTTCTTTTTGGTGCTCTGAGCTTGCTCTGAACCTTCCTGGTGTCCCGCTTTACGGAATACGCCGATGCTAAATCTTACAAAATCTGAGCGAATCTCTTATTTGTTAACAGCAAGCTTGTAGTGCCCCAACTGATACAAAAGATGAGCATTGAGGCAATAAGCAGCATAGTAGTACTGGCATTACTGTTATAGCTAGGGATAATGCGAATAGCTACTGATTGGAAAACTTCAACGAAGAATATATGTATCAAGTAAATACCAAAGGAACAAAGCCCGATGTTTCTAACTAAGGCATTTTCCGTTAATCTCCCTGAGATAGCGATCGCTGCAATCAGCGCAACATAACCTCTAGCAACCTCGTTTACCGCCTGAGGCAGCACCAGACCACCAAAAAGGTTGAAAACAATAAATATCACCAGCCACAATACGGGTTGTTTGTTGATAAAAGCAAGCCAGCGTTCATGAAGGGATGGGTGCGCTAAAAGCATGGCAACCAGAATATAGGGTAGGCACCGCAAAGCCCAAACAAGCGCAACCAGGAACAACCGCAATTGCGGGTTAGAATTCCCCCCCGGTAACATCGCTGCCAGTAGTGGTTCAAATGCAACATCACCAGGAGTTTTCAACCCATTTCCAGAAATCAGCACGACTTCATAAATCAGCACACTCACGAGTGTTACTAGCCCAATTCCCTGCCAGGAAGCTTGTCGTGCAATCAAGAATTCCGTCAGTTTGACCAGCAAAGTTCCGGTTAGCAATAGCGGTAGAAAGTAAAGATGATAGGAGGCACCACCAAAGAAAACTAGCGAGAGGGGATCTTGAAAAAGTGCTAGTACCCTGTTGGGGTCACGATCAACGGTATATTTGGCAACTTTATAAATCAGGTAGAAAATAGACCAGGCCGCATACGGAATTAATAACCGCTTCAGTCGAGAAAAAAGTGGATACGGGCTTTTCGATACATACAATTTACTAATTGCAAGGTAAAAAGCGGTAGCCAGAAAGAAGGGAACAGAGAAGAACGCAAAGTCGGTAATTTTTGACCATGCTACAGGGGTAGTCTGCAAACCTTCATCAATATGAAGGATAATTACAGCAAAAATTGCCAACCCTCGAAGCACATCAACGCCAACTAACCGTTGCGGCTTTTTCACCTCTCATACCCCCAAGCTACAGTTTTGATGCTTAACTTCAACTGCCCGATTGAAGATCATCTTCTTAGTCGGCAATTAATATTGTGGAGCTTCCGTATGGTTCTTCACATTTCTGAACTTCCTATCAGATAGAAACTGTTGCAATGATTGAACAGCAACCCAAGTCAGAACTCCTCCCAAGAGAGTTGCCGACATCGTGATCAGAGGGTAATCATGTCCGATTAACTTCGTGACAAGTGTAATGAAAATCAGAACGGTTAAGTAGATATAGTATGATGCCGCACTAATCATTTGAATGGGAGACTTAATGAGACTTGGAATCGATACATAGGGTAGCCAAAGTAGAAGGACTGCTCCGATTAAAGTCCACCATCCTTGTAGACCTTCAAATCCAAGAAAAGCAGGTACAGTCATTAAGATTAAAGCGGTGGTGCCTATCTTTTCAGCTCTGGATTTAGCAAAGTGAATACACCAGCCCAGGGCAAACAACCAAAACAACATATGTGGCACCTGGTCAGCCGTATAGCTGCTTTCCCATACCCAGTGTCCCAGTATACGTGTAGCAACTCCAATTCCTAAAGAGACAATCCCGAATCTCCAGGGAGAGGCTTTGGCAAAGTTGCGGACAGCCTGAATACTAAACGGAATTGAAAACAGAATAATAGTCTGGACGAGATTGGCAATAAACCAGACGAAGAATATATTGTGTTCAGTTTGTTGCTGGGTACTTTGAAAGTCGCTCAGCAAAAACAAAACCATCGGATCAAACTTTTGCTTCCAAACCTGGTAGGCGATCGCAATAATGAAATAAGGAGCCAGGATATGTTTCAACAATGGCAGGATGGATTTCAACTGCCCTTGAATCAGGGCACATCCTTGAAAGCGTGAAAAGTTGAGTCCAGCAATTAAAAGGAGCAACATTGCTCCTCCCTCAATGAAATGAAAGCCGGAGTGATTCATGACCACTCCAGAAATAGCTAAGGCTCTCAGGAGAATATTCATTTCAATGGTCGTACTGAACCGTTTCTGAGGAACGAGCTTCTCCAATTCGCTCACGGGCATCTGCTCCCAATTTCTAAGAAGATAGCCCAGGTGACGCTCAAGTTCCATCGAGAGTTGAATATAGGAGAGAGAATCTCCTCCCAGGGAAATGAAGGTGTCCTGGGGTTGAACTTGATGAATTTTAAGGGCTCGACAAAGGATCGTCTGAATGGGTGAACCGTTTGCCAGAGTTGAATCGGTAGTATCCGCTAACTGGCCTTCCTGGAAAAACTCTTGCTCATACCAATCAGCCAACTGTTTCCGTTGAATTTTTCCGGTTGCCGTTTTGGGTAGACTATCAACCTCAATAACCGTGACTGCATTCGCGGCATTAACTCCCAACTCTTGAGTCGCTTGTACAACGGCATCTCGTAACTGTTGCTGTTCAACTCCTAAATCTTTTGTTACCGCAACCAAAAACCCCTCTCCCCGGATTGGGTCTCGCTTACGGCAAATGGCTAAACTATTGCTATATCCAATGCTGGCATAAATTTTAGTCTCTAAAGTTTCAGGATGAACTTTGATACCACCGCAGTTAATCACATCATCAGCTCGACCCTTGTAGTACAAATAGCCGTCTTCTAGACTGCCCAGATCCTTAGTCAGGAACCAGTCCTCATCATCTTTGAGGGGTGTCTCTTTGCCCTCAATCAGGTACCCTTGCGCAACATGTTCTCCCCGAATCGCAATTCGTCCTTCCTCAGTGAGTTTGATGGCTACACTTCCGAAGACTTGCCCAACTGATTCCAGAGCCTCCCCTTCGGCTGCATGAATTTCAAGCAATGTTGTGCGAGAAGCCTCAGTCAAACCGTAATGCTGCACAATTCTTGCTTCAGGAAATAGGGCTTTAAGCTCCTCTTTTTCCTGACGGCTCATATACTGACTACCAATTTCAATCCAACGGACTCTTTTACCGTAGTTGCCAATCAGATCCTTGTTGGCGAACAATATTCGCCAAAGACTCGGAACGGCTGAGATTGCGTTAATTTCTCCGTTCTTGAGCATGGCTCCAATTTCAGAGGGGTTAAAGCCATGACCGGGGATGAAAAAACGCCCACCAACTGTTGCAACGGCACGACAGCGACCGAACCCAAATGAATGGTAAACTGGCACCCCAATATACTCGCTAATGCTATCATCTAATTGCATGAGCAAGTTCAAACGGATCACCACATTAGCTAAATTGTGATGGCTTAGGATAACTCCCTTGGGGGAACCCTCTGTACCAGAAGTAAATGAAATGAGGGCAACATCGTTTGTTTTTGGTGCCGTGAATGGTCTTTGCATCCAGCTTTGACCTAATTCAGGTTTTACAATCTCCTTTACACTTGCTGCACTGATGCGATCGCGATCGTCTGTTGATCTCAGTGGTACCGCAATGTTCCCGGCCTCCATACACTTAAACATTGTCTCAATATAGCCAGTATGGTTAGCTGCAACAATCCCTAACCAGTTAGAAGTCCTTGCCATTATATTCGTCTACCTAATTCACATCTGTTTCTACACGGTAGATGCGATCGTAATTTGCCCCTTTCATCAACAATTACATTCACCTATCTAATTAGCCTTTGCTCTATCAGAATTTAGTGACTCAAAGCTTTTACAGAGGATTTTCACTCAACTAACTATAATCGAGCGCTGAGCGTAGTCAAACACGCTTTCTCAGGTTTGGCTCAATCTTTACCCACTTAATAAAGATATGAATTTCTCAAACAAAATCCTTTAGAAATTTGACTCTTCTAAATAGCAAAGTTAATAGGACAGAAGCTACTGAAGTAATGAATAACATAATCAGGATATCCAATCCAGGAATGACCTTTGCTAAAGGGGTGAAAAGATTTGGATACTTCTCAAACACTCCATGGGTAAAGAAGAGGTGAAAGGTGTACAATCCCAGCGAACATCCAGAAAGAAATTGAACGGCCGCAGGTACTTTACGGGTTGAGAGTAAGGCAAGATACAGCAGCAGCCAGGAACCAAAAACAAGAGAAAGTCTTGAATAGTGCAGTAAGTCTTGCCTTAGGTTCCATTCGTAGATTGCGAACGTCATAAACAGGGACAGCAGGACGTAGAGCCTGGTTTTGATCTCAGAATTCATGCTTTTTTTCAGTTGCTCTGCATTAAACTCCTCAACGACCAGTACCGTTGTGAAAATAGAAGGCAAAAAATTGAGGGGATTGTAATCCCATTGAGCAATGCTGGAAGCCACTCTGACTACCCCTGTTGCATTTTCAATCGTGCTAGGAAGCCTGAGCAGTGAAAAGATGAAGACTAAGATGCAGGAAGCGAGCAGTGAGGAGTAAATTATAATCCGTCTTAATGACGTTTTTTGGGTTCTTCTCAAACCGAAAATTACCACTTCAGTCAGACCCGTGATGAAGGCGAGAGAGAAAAAGAAGTAGAGAGGGGAGTTACCACCACTAACAATGAATTCGATAAATGCTCTAATCGATGTCGTGCTATTTTGCAGGGACTCAGACTTCCCAGTTAGAAGAATATCAAACACAATTTTGGAAATGACCCAAAAAAGGTATAGCGAAACCAGTTTGGGAAGTCGTTTTTGAAAAAAATAACTAGAACCTACTTTCTCGCTTTTAATGTAGAATAAAAACAGAGAGATCTGAAAAAAAACGGGAACTGCAAGATAGGCCACATTCGCACTCAAAATGCTTGCAATAGATGAGGAGCCTATCTTTAATGTGAAAAGATTAGAATGTATCGCAATGATTAAAAGGGCAAAGACAGCACGTAAAAAATCAAATCCTTCAAACTTCTGGCTCTGTTTTTTATTAGGATGAGAATCAGTTCGTTGCTGGGGGTCAGGGCTATTTGAAAATGTAGTCATGATCGCTTAAGATCCAATTAACAATGTTGATTTCCGAATCTTTTTTTCTTGATATTGTTACTTTCGAGTATCAGAACTAGAAAAAAACTTAGACGGTCGGGTGCGACGACGGTAGTACCAGACTGAACTTGCAATCAACAGCGCAACTAACGATAAAATCAATAGGAGTGGGCGGTAATCGCCTGTTGTCAAAGCTTTCAAACCAAAGCTACCAAGCAAGACAAACGGGAATATGCCTGGAACGGTACCCAGTGCTGTACCAATGAAAAAATCTTTAAACCGAATCGTGGTCAAACCCGCAGCAAAATTAACCAGCCCGTAAGGAATGATGGGTTGCAGCCGGATCGCAAACATATAGAACAAACCACCCGTCCGAATTTCAGCATCTAAAGCCTGCCAGCGCCCAGCAAGTCGTTTCAACACAACATCACGCCCAATCGTGCGGGTAAACAGAAAGGCAATGACCGCCGCAATGATCGCTGCAATGCCGGTCCAAAGCGTTCCCCACCACGGACCAAAAATGGCTCCACCCGTTAAATTCAAAGCGGTTGAGGGTAGTACCAGGATTGTTGCCACTGTGTAGACCGCAATGTACACAATGGGTGCCCAAACTCCTGCTTGATGCAGGGTAGACCGGAGTTGTTCTGGTTGCAGTGCGCCAATCAGATAAACACTTATGGCTGTTACAACCAGACTTAATGTGATGATCAGGCGAATCATAGGAGTGCCCCACCTTCCGATTTTTCAGTCAACTGTATTGCTTTAAGGCGATCGCGATTTGATTGAACCTCACCATTGGTTGGCACGTCTGGTAAATCAACGCCGTAAAGATCGCGGACTAAATATAATGGACGACCTTTAACCTCTTCGTATACCCGTCCCAAATATTCCCCAATCACTCCCAGCGTAATTAACTGAATTCCACCTAAAAACAGAACAACAACCATAATGGAGGCATAACCGGGCAGATCCACGCCATAAATCAGTGTCCGAAGAAGCAAAAAACTGGCATAAATCAGAGCCAGAATCGATAAGCTTAGCCCTACGTAGCTCCAAACCTTTAAAGGAGCAAGGCTGAAAGAGGTAATGCCATCAATGGCAAAGTTCCATAGTTTCCAGTAATTCCACTTCGTTTGACCTTTATAGCGGGGAGCACGATCGTAGTAAATTTCAGTCTGTTTAAAGCCAACCCAGGCAAACAATCCCTTCATAAAGCGACTGCGTTCTGGCAGTTGTTTCAGGGCATCAACAACCTTTCGATCCATCAGTCGGAAATCACCTGTGTTGCGCGGGATCGATACTGGACTCATACTGCTAATGACTCGATAAAAACTGTCAGCCGTAAATTTTTTCAGCCAACTTTCACCCTGACGCGATCGCCTTACAGCATAAACAACATCGTAACCATTCCGCCAATTCTCCAGCATTTCTCCAATCAGCTCTGGCGGATCTTGTAAGTCGGCGTCAATAGGGACAACGGTTTGCCCAGTTGCATAATCAAGTCCCGCTGTTAACGCTACCTCCTTACCAAAATTACGGGATAGATTGATGACCTTAATTGAAGGATTTTGATGATGATACTTTATTAGATAAGACAGGGTTTCATCCCGACTACCATCGTTAACACAAACGATTTCGTAGCTTAAATCAAGTTGTTCACAAACAGATTCAAGTCGCTCGAGCAAACAGTCAACATTAGGCGCTTCGTTATAGAGCGGCACAACAATTGAAACATCCACCGGCTTTAATGAAGAAGAAATGGAAAGCATATCTAAACTCCGCAATGAGTATTTTGTAATCCACAAAGGAATCCTCAAATCTATACCCACAAATATTTCTACAGCCTCAAGGCGCTAAGAAAGCAAAGAAGGAAAAGATTCTTGGCTAAACATCAAGGGCTGACGAAGCGGCCCCGCATAACTGCGATTTTCGGTTTTTCCGGAGAATTAGATGGACTAGAAACAGATTACTAAACATCAAGCCGAGAACTGCGTAATTTGGAATTGAGCCAATACTCACCCTGACAAAGTAAGGT
>Ga0163145_1001000_pt1 | contig 9999 bp, 7 predicted proteins | sample OliLakLV9_FD_161683 | JGI IMG/M metagenome (GOLD analysis project Ga0163145, IMG submission 161683) | Freshwater microbial mat bacterial communities from Lake Vanda, McMurdo Dry Valleys, Antarctica - Oligotrophic Lake LV.9 | ecosystem: Environmental > Aquatic > Freshwater > Lake > Microbial mats ... | reverse complement strand
GGGGTAGACCATGATCCCGGTCTCGCCTTCGCCAAATAGGATGAACTGGAGGGATTGGGAGGTCATATCCTTGCGGGTCAGCCCCAGGAAAATGGAGGTCGGGTTAACCAGTTCACTTAGGTAGGCAATCGTATTGGCAAGGGCCACGGCTCCATCCACTTCGATACAGTAATTACCATCACCCACCTCGCGCACCTGGACTCTCAACCCGCTCAAAAAATCACTGCGGTCATCACGCAGATTCACGTGCATAAAAACCAAGGGGTCCTGGATCGTGTAGTAGCGGCGAATTTGGGCTGCCTTACGGTCGCGCATCTCAGTCGCATTACTAATGAGCGGGACCAAACAGGCTTGTCGTCCACAGAGAATGGGCCAGAGGTCGGCGGAGAGCTCATCGGCTAGGGTGACTTGTTCGACCCTAAGCTCCGTGGCTCGTTGATAGCGCGAGACGGCTCCAATCACCAGGATCGCCAGGATGAAACAGCCAGCGATAATAATCCCGTCGGGTCGTTCGCGGATGTTTTCGATAAATGTATAGGTGAAAACTAACGTCACCAGCCAGAAGTAATAGCTTAGCCAGCGCGTTTTTTGAGATCCTGTCTCTACCGCTTCACGCCCCAAGCCCAGGGAAACCGCCACCGCCGCCGAGAGGATCAGCGCGAGTACCCCCGTGGCGTAGGCCCCCGCTTGGGCCTCCACATCGGCCCGGAAGATAGCTGTCACTAGAATATTCACCGCCAGCAAGACCAAGACCAAGGGGCGCGTATAGCTCACCCAGGCCGGGACCATCCCGAAGCGCGGTAGGTAGCGGGGGATGAGATTTAACATCCCCGCCATCGCTGAGGACCCGGCAAACCAGAGAATCGCAATCGTCGAGATATCGTAGAGCGTCCCCATGAAATCGCCTAGGTAGGCGTGGGCCAGATAAGCCAAAGCGCGGCCCGCTGCTTCACCGCCCTCGGCGTAGTCGGCTGGGGGAATGAGCAGGGTCGTCGTAAAACTAGAGGTGAGCAACAACAAGCTCATCAAGACCGCCGCCACGGTCAACAGGAGACGAGTCCCTCGAATTCGGCCTTCTGGAGTGGGCCGCTCCGCATCCTCGGGGTCGCCTTTAACCAAGGGCATCACCGAAACCCCGGTCTCAAACCCGCTCAACCCCAAAGCAAGTTTAGGAAAGGTCAATCCCGCCGCAAGCAACAAAAACGTCCAATCCCCCTTGAGGGTGAGGGCTTGCTGCCAATTAGCCAAGAGTTCCGGGCGTTGACTAATCTCTACAAAGGCCCGCCCAATCACAACCATACTGAGCAAAATGTAGGGCACCCCCACGAGCACCGCCACCCCCACCGCCTCCGTGAAGCCCAGGAGGAAAACCCCCGCCAATAAGGTCAACAATACCAGGGTGATCGGTAGCTGGTAGGGTTCCAGGTAGGGTTCGAGGAAAGGATTGTGGACCATGTGTTCGGCGGCATCGGAGGCCGAGAGGGTCATGGTAATAATGAAGTCCGTACTGGCAAACCCCAGCATGGCGAGGACAAAAAGCTTCCCCCACCAACCCGGTAGCAGTTTCTCAATCATTGCAATCGAGCCCTGTCCCGCAAAAGAGCGTTGCATCACCTGGATGTAGACCGGCAGGGCTCCACCGAGGGTGACGAGGACCAGCAAGAGGGTGGCAATCGGCGAAATCACCCCGACGGAGAGTAGGGCCAGCGCGGGTTGATAGCCCAGGGTGGAAAAGTAATCCACCCCTGTCAACCACAACACGGCATACCAGGGATGGGTCTCCCCGTGATGTTCGCCCCCGGCCCCTTTTTTGAGCCAGCGACCCAGGGTACTTTTGGGGAGTGAGTTGCCGGGGGTAGGTAGGAGCGGAAGGGCTTTTGGGCCGACACCTTGCATAAATACCCTGGGTGAAAACTCCTCCTAGTTTAGAAGTTGTCAGCCACCTACGACTGAATCTTTAGGGAGAAGGACAACCTTGACCTTGCCCAAGCTCATAATCCACCTTCCTGAGATCACATCCCGCCTTCAGAAGCTCAAGGTTGACCTGCTGGAGTGGCTAAAACTTCAAACGGGTATGGGGTTGGATCAAAGCTGCCCCCTGCGCGGTCAGGGTCTCTAGCTGAAGCGCGTCTAAGTCCTCGGGCCAGACCAGGAATTTGCGGTTGATGTAGTCACGGCTCCCCTGGCTTAAGGAGATATCCCCGGTACTCCCCAAGGCAATCGTCACATCCGGTCCCCGCCGCACATGGGCTTCCACTTGGCGCAGGCGCAGCATTAATTGGCTCAAGCTCTCCCCCGGACGCTGGACCAAGACCAATAGAGCCAGATCACAGGGGTTGTAATAACTGCCCAGACCGCACAGAACCAACGCTTCACAGGGCATCACCACCGTCTCATGGCCGATATTGACCACGGGGAAGAGAATCGGCTGCATCTCATCGGGTTGCCAGGAACGCATGGAGCGTTCGTCGGTCTGTCCACGGACCCAGGTCGAGAGCTTGGGCATCACCGATTCACTAATTAACCGATAGACCTCTTGAGGGCGGCCCAACTGACACAGCGCGTACTCATAAAAAAAATTCGTCGTCGGCTCCATCCCCTACCCCCCTGTGTCTTTCTAGGATGCCCTAGGGATGGGCTTCACATGGGTGTCCTGAAAGGCTAGGGCGACGCCCACAAAGTCCAAAAGCCCGTGGGTTCCTCACTTTCGGGACTGGCTTGGATGGCGAGGAAGTGAAAGCCCCCACAGGTGAGCTTCCGTTGCTCAAAGCGTTGACCTTCGTCCAGAATCTCACTCTCTTTGAGGCGCGGACGAGCCATCACCCACACCTCGCCCGCCCCAGCTTCTAATAACAGACGACCCGTCTCAAAGCGGAGGGCTATAGGCTCAGCCCCCTGCATCCAACCCGCCATCGCCCGGTCCCGGCCCGTAAAGATAACCAACCCCGGCACCAATAATTCTGGGGCGAGGTCCACCGGGAATAGCTCCCCGAAACGCACCGCTTCCACCTGGGCCAACTCCCCGGCCTGCAAGTTCACAAAAGCCCACTTCTCTCCCAAGAGAGCCGCTGGTAAAGGTTGGGGCGTGACGATGAGCGGTTCATCTATGCCTGTGGGAGCTTGGTAGCCCGTCTGTTGAGGATAGAACGCCCGTTCCCGTGCCAAAAGCCACCGCCGTAACCGAAATACCCGCAGACTCAACCGACAGGGCAACTCTAGTTGTTTGCAGGCCCCCTCCACAATCCCCGCCATCACCAATCGAAAAAAGCGGACCCGCTCCGGGGCGAGGGGAGCCAGCGTTAGGGCCTGTTGGAGCTGGGTGACGAGCCAAGCCCGGTTGGCGTCCTTCTGGCTACATTGGGCCACGTACTCAAAATCAGTTTTTTGCGAACAAAGTAGCAGTTCCCAGGTTTTTTTACCCGCCGCATCAAGGACGGGACGGCTGTAGAAATCAATTTCCCAAGTATCCATTTTCCTTTTACCACACCCGTCAGATCTATTTTGCCAGGGGCTAGCCATTCGTTCCCGCCAACGGGTACCATCAACACTAGCGGTAACAAAGTTTACCGATGTTGCTTTCGGCAGGTTTTTACCTTGAGTAGTGACAGTAGACCGGGCAAGTCAGTCAGCTAGGTAGGGCCTTCCCACTGGCGGCTTGGCTTGCCAGAAAGGAGGAAGGATGCTGACTGAAGACCGCCACGCGGTGCTGTCATCCATTGCGAGCTTGGGTGAACTCAAAGCACAACTTAACGCGCTCAATCCTGTGGATGCCAGTGATTACCTGAGCACCCAGCCCCCCGACCGTCAAGCGATTGCTTTTCGTCTCTTGGATAAGGAGCAGGCTAACGAAGTTTTTGGCTATCTACCCTTAGAAGTCCAAGAAGAATTAGTTACTAACCTGCATAAACAAGAAGTGCGGACACTCGTCGAGGCGATGACCCCGGACGACCGGGCGGAGTTTTTTGATGAACTCCCGGCCCGTGTGGTCAAGCGACTTTTGTTACAACTGAGTCCCTCAGAGCGCGAAGCAACCGCCCTATTGCTGGGCTACCCGGAACATACCGCCGGTCGGGTAATGACCACGGAGTATGTGCGTTTGCGGATGGACTTGACCGTGGCCCAAGCGATCCAGAAGATCCGGCGGTTGGACGCGGATAAAGAGACGATCTATTACTGTTACCTCACGGACCCAGACCGAGTATTGCAGGGAGTAGTTTCCCTACGCCAACTAATTTTTGCGGACCCCGAGACCCCGATCCAGGAACTCGCCCAAAACCGCCTGATCTCAGTCAACACCAACGCTGAACAAGAAGCTGTCGCTCGCCTGATGAAACGCTACGACCTATTAGCTTTGCCGGTGGTAGACCGCGATGAACGACTGGTGGGGATTGTCACGATTGACGACGTAGTAGACATCATTGAGGAATCCGCCACCGAAGACCTCCAAAAACTGTCCGGGATTCAGACCGGGGACGAATCAACGCTGGACTCACCCCTAGTCTCGGTGCAGAAGCGGCTGCCCTGGCTCGTCGGTAATGTTCTACTTTATGTCGGCGTTGCTAGCCTGATTGCACCCTTCCAGGAAGTGATTGGTCTCGTCCCTGTCCTCGCTGTGATCATGCCCATCATTGCCAATACCAGCGGCAACACGGCTATTCAGACCCTAGCGGTGACTGTGCGCGGGTTGGGGGTCGGTGAGATTGTCCCTCAAGACCTCTGGAAGGTCGTGCGTAAAGAAGTCTTAGCGGGATTGTGTAATGCCCTAGTCCTCGGCGTGGTCTTGGGGAGCCTGTCCCTCATCTGGTCCTATACGACCTATCCCCGCATTGCCTTAGTTGCCGCCGGGGTGATTGCCATTAACGTTCTCGTGGCTGCCGCCGCCGGGACGATCCTACCGATTACCCTCAAGCGGTTAGGACTCGACCCCGCTCTCATCAGTGGCCCTCTACTCACCACCCTCCTTGATTCAATCGGATTTCTAACTTTCTTGGGGACTACATCCTTGCTGTTGAAGCACGGTTTACTCTAGGGCACAGGTCAGTTCCTCGACACGGAGGGTGAAGCGCATATTCTCGCGGTAGTCCACGGGGCAATCAATGACGGTGGGAACGGATTGGGCTAGGGCTTCTTGGAGAATCGGCAAGAGGTCCTCGGTGCGTTCCACCCGATAACCCTTGAGACCCATACTCTCGGCTAACTTAACGAAGTCTGGGTTGCCAAAACGTGAATAGGCCGTGCGTCCAAAGTGGATCTGTTGTTTCCACTCAATCAGTCCGTAACCGCCATCGTTAAAAATCAAGGTGACGAAGGGCGTACCCACGCGCACAGCCGTTTCGAGTTCCTGGCAGTTCATCATGAACCCGCCGTCGCCCGTGACCGCAACGACCTTGCGCTCCGGGTAAACCAGTTTCGCCGCCACCGCTCCGGGAATCGCAATCCCCATCGCCGCAAAACCGTTGGAGATGAGACAGGTGTTGGGGTGGCTGCAATGGTAGTGGCGGGCCATCCACATTTTGTGGGCCCCGACATCGGAGATGACGATATCCTCAGCCCCCATCACTTGCCGGAGGTCGTAGATAATCTTCTGGGGTTTGACGGGGAACTCTTGGTCTTGGCTGTACTGGACGTAATCAGCCTGGATCGCGGAGCGCAGGCTCAGGGCGTGGGGCGTGGGCAGGCCCTCGCGGTCAGTGCGGTTCAAGATCTCTTCTAGGGAATCGGCGATGTCACCCACCACTTCCACAGCGGGGATGTAGCTACTGTCAATCTCGGCGGCGGTCATATCAATGTGGACAATCGCGGTCGTGCCCGTGGGGTTCCATTTTTTCGGCCCGTACTCAATTAGGTCGTAACCAATGGCAATCACCAAGTCAGTCTTCTCAAAGGCACAAGTGACGATATCCCGTTGCTGGAGTCCCACGGCCCACAGTGCGAGGGGGTGTTCATAGGGGATCACGCCTTTGCCCATGAAGGTATTGACCACGGGGATCTGGAGGGTAGCGGCGAACTTGGTCAACATCGCACTGGCTTGGGCGCGGATACAACCATTCCCCACCAGAATCACCGGGTTCTGGGCCTGACTGATGCGGAGGGCGGCCTCGGCGATGCTTTTGAAGGAGGCGTATTCGTGGTCCTGGTCGCCGACCCGCAGGGGGGTACCGACGACGGGCATAGCGGCGATATTTTCGGGTAAATCAATGTGAACCGCGCCCGGTTTCTCCGCTTGGGCCAGTTTGAAGGCGCGACGGACGATCTCCGGGGTATTACTGGGCCGGACGACCTGGGTACTCCATTTCGTCACCGGGGTAAACATAGCCACGAGATCTAGGTATTGATGGGACTCGATGTGCATCCGGTCGGTCCCGACTTGTCCTGTAATAGCGACGAGGGGGGCATGGTCGAGGTTGGCATCAGCCACCCCAGTCATCAGGTTCGTCGCCCCCGGCCCCAGGGTCGAGAGACAGACCCCCGCCCGCCCGGTCAAGCGTCCGTAGACATCCGCCATAAACGCCGCGCCCTGTTCGTGACGAGTCGTGATGAAACGGATTGAGGAGGATTGCAATGCCTCCAAGAACTGGAGATTTTCTTCACCGGGTAGACCAAAGATGTATTCCACGCCTTCGTTTTCGAGGCATTGGACCAGTAGCTCAGAAGTATTCATGCACACCACACGGTTTTGATGTTGACGAACTCAAGCAGTCCTTCTCGTCCCAGTTCTCGTCCATAACCGGAACGCTTAATCCCGCCGAAGGGGAGGCGCGGGTCGGATTTGACCAAACTGTTGATGAAGACAGCTCCTGCCTCTAATTCCCAGGTTAGCCGCTCCTGCTCAGTCGGGTCCTGAGTCCAGGCACTCGCCCCGAGCCCAAATACGGTGTCATTGGCAAGCTCCAAAGCCTGATCCAAGTCCCGTACTCGAAAAATCGCTGCTACAGGACCAAAGAGTTCCTCGTGGTAAGCCGGACTCTGGACGGGGATGTCTGTGAGAATCGTCGGCGGATAGAAATTCCCCGGTCCCGCCAGGAGTTCTCCGCCACACAGTAACCGCGCTCCTTGGGCAATGGAGTCCTGGACTTGTTGGTGGAGTTGTTCGCGGATGGCGGGGGTTGCCAGGGGGCCGATTTGGGTCTGGGGATCGAGGGGATCGCCGATTTTGAGTTGCTGAAACGCTGCTACTAACCCGGCGGTGAACTCATCGGCAATCGGTTCCGCCAAAATGAAACGTTTAGCGGCAATACAGGATTGACCGTTGTTCTGCGTCCGCGAGGTCACGGCGGTCTGGATCGCCTGGGTCAGGTCCGCGCTGGGGAGGACGATGAAAGGGTCACTACCGCCGAGTTCGAGGACCGTTTTTTTCAGATAGTGTCCACAGTGGTGGGCGAGGCTCTGACCAGCGGGTTCACTGCCCGTCAGGGTAGCGGCTTTAATCCGTGGGTCTGCCACTAACTGGGCAATCTGCTCAGATTCGATAAGCAAGGTCTGGAAACAGCCCGTGGGATAGCCCGCATCTACAAAAAGTTGCTCAATTGCTAGGGCACACTGGGGCACGTTGGAGCTATGTTTCAGCAGAGCCACGTTCCCCGCCATCAACGCCGGGGCCGCAAAGCGCAGGACCTGCCAAAAAGGGAAATTCCAGGGCATGACCGCGAGAATTACGCCCAAGGGTTGGTAGCGCACCAAGGCTTTAACCCCGCTAATCGGTACGGGTTGGTCAGCGAGTAATTCAGCCCCGTGGTCAGCATAGAACCGACAACCCACCGCGCACTTCTCAATCTCGGCTTGGGCAGCAGCGATGGGTTTACCCATCTCAACTGTGGCGAGGTGAGCCAGTCGGTCCCGGTCTTTTTCGAGTAGATTAGCGACGCGGTGTAATTTCTCAGCCCGTTGGGCAAAGGTGGTCCGTCGATAGTTCAGAAAAGTCCGCTCTGCTTGTTCTAGTTTGGTGGCGAGTTCTGTTTCGCTCAGGGGCGTAAAGGTCTTTTCGGTCACGCCCGTCGTCGGATTCAAGGTTGCAATCGGTCTAGCCATGTCAATATCCACATCTATTTCTATGGTGGCGGGTCCATCCCTCAAAAAGACCACAATTTCTCATCAAATTTGGAGAACTTCATCAAGCCGAGTTGGTTAAATTAACCCAACGATCGCCTGGAGTCTCGATGAACCCCGTCCGTTACTTGCCCTTAATCGCCCTGTTAGCCCTACCCGTCATGGCCCAGACCGCTGACTTCCAGCGCAGTTATCCCTTGGCTCAGGGGAGCATCATCCGTATTCGTAATGTCTCTGGGGATATCCGGGTAACAGGGTATGAGGGCAGTACCGTGGTGGTCCGGGCGATTAAAGAAGGACGGGACCGCGACCAAGTGGAAGTGGAAGACCTCAGCACCAATGACCGGGTGGAATTAGATGTCCGCTATCCCAATTATTGCCAGAACTGCAATGCCAGCCTCCGCTTTGAAGTGCAGGTCCCACGCAACCGTCGCTTCCGGTTTGATGATCTGGGTTCTGCCAGTGGAGATATCCAAGTGCGGGGGGTCCAGGGCGAGGTCCGCATCAAGACTGCCAGCGGCGATGTCCAAGTCGAACAGGTCCAAGGCGAAGTCCAGGCCAAGTCTGCCAGTGGCAAGGTCGCGGTGCGCGAGACCCAGGGCGGCAACCTCCGGGCGGAGAGTGCCAGCGGAGATGTGGAAGTCGAGATTGGGCAACTGACCGGGACTGAGGATCTACGGTTTACCTCCGCCTCCGGGGATGTCCGCCTCAGATTGCCCGCCAACCTCAATGCTGATGTGGAATTGAGGAGTAGTACCGGGCAGGTGAGTACCGAGTTTCCCTTGAATACCGTCCGCGACCGCTATGGTCCCGGCGAACGGGCTGAAGGACGATTGGGGACTGGGAAACAGACGCTACGAGCTAACTCTGCCACGGGAGATGTGCGGCTAAATCGGTTCTGATGCACCCACGCATAGTTCTTGGGTCTTGCGGTGGCGGTAGTCGAAGAGGGCTTCCAGGCGCGGACGGACCCATAACTCCGTTGCCAACCCCCACCAACCCAGGGGCGGGGTGTACATGACCGTGTCGCGCAACAACGTCCCTCCCTGAGCGGCAATGAACCGATGGGTATGCCGATAGTGGCTGAATGGTCCCCACGCCTGCACATCCGTGAAGTGGCTGTCGGCAACCAATTCCGTAATCCGTGACAACCAGGGCAAGACGAGAGGACCCAGTAAAGCAATCTCAAAAATGACCAAGCTCCCGGTCTGAATCGGGTCGGGGGCTTGAATCAGTCGCAGTTGGTACTCAGTCGGCGTGATGAGAATGAGGTTTTGGGGATCGGTGTGGAAGGCAAAAACCTGCGCCACAGGAGCCGCAACCAACGACTCGCGCTCAAAGGCAAAGGTAGGGTCCATCAGGCGAGGTCCGGGAAGACCCGGCTGACCGTGGGATGGCAGACCCGGCCCAAGGAGACATTCAAGCCCTTGGCAAGGGCGAGATTGTGGTCTAGGGCCGTCAAACCCTGTTGGGCCAATTGCGCCACGTAGGGGAGGGTGACATTGGTGAGGGCCTGGGTCGCCGTCCAGGGTACGGCTCCCGGCATATTGGGCACCCCGTAATGGACGACACCCTCAGCCACATAGACCGGCTCAGAATGCGACGTAGCGTGTAGCGTCTCCACACAGCCGCCCTGGTCCACCGCCACATCCACAATTACCGAACCGGGCTGCATCTGGGCCACCTGTTTACGCGTGACTAAGGTGGGTGCCCGGTCGCCCGTCACGAGAACCGCCCCCACGAGGAGATCCGCCGTCGGAACCACTTCACTAATCGTCCGCGCACTGCTGTAGAGATATTCCACCCGCGAACCAAACAGGGTCTCTAGGTAACTAAGGCGGTCCATGCTGAGGTCAAGGATTTGGACCCTAGCCCCGAGACCCACGGCAATCCGCGCCGCCTCCGTCCCGACGGTTCCCCCGCCCAGGATGACCACATGGGCCGGCCGCACAC
>Ga0163145_1000987_pt1 | contig 10100 bp, 5 predicted proteins | sample OliLakLV9_FD_161683 | JGI IMG/M metagenome (GOLD analysis project Ga0163145, IMG submission 161683) | Freshwater microbial mat bacterial communities from Lake Vanda, McMurdo Dry Valleys, Antarctica - Oligotrophic Lake LV.9 | ecosystem: Environmental > Aquatic > Freshwater > Lake > Microbial mats ... | reverse complement strand
TTTGTTTGTGTAGGCGCGGTTTCAACCGCCGTCTGATTTCAGTCCGCGTCGGCGGACTTTGTTTGTGTAGGCGCGGTTTCAACCGCCGTCTGATATGGCCGACAGCCTGACAAAATAGAGTGCAAATTAACTACATTTCCGATAACGGCGATCGCCGGTGCTGCAAATCCAGTCGTCTCAACTTGCTCTACAATTGTACTCAAAGTGCCGATCAATTCTTCTTGTTCCGGCCGCGTTCCCCAGCGCACTAATGCTATGGGCGTTTCTGCACTCAATTCGGCTGCTGTTAACTGGCCGATGATATAAGGCAAATTGTGGATTCCCATGTATACTACAATGGTTTCGGAGCCACGGGCGATCGCCTGCCAATTTACTTCCGGTCGATATTTTCCCGCTGATTCGTGACCGGTGACAAAGGTGACAGAGGAACTGTACGATCGATGTGTTAAAGGAATTCCCGCATAAGCAGGGGCCGCAATCCCAGAAGTTACGCCGGGGACGACTTCTACTGACACTCCAGCTTTTACCAACTCTTCCATTTCTTCGCCGCCGCGGCCGAAGATAAACGGATCGCCGCCTTTGAGACGAACTACGATCGCATTATCTCCAGCTTTTTCTATCATTAACTGAGTTGTTTCATCTTGCATTAACGAGTGGCGACCTTTGCGTTTTCCGGCATCAATTCGTTCTGCTTGGGGGTTGATTGCTGCCAAAATTTGAGGGCTGACTAAAGCATCGTAAATCACCACATCCGCGCACTCTAACAGAGCTTTTCCCTTCAAGGTCATCAAACCCGGATCTCCGGGCCCCGCACCTACTAAATACACTTTTCCTAAAGACATTTTTCTTTCTTCCTTTACCTCTTCTTTGCCTCTGGGGTTCATTTTTGAATTAAATTCCCAATTAAGTCTGCTAATTGTACACTTGCGCCTAGAGGATTTGCGAGATGAAGTTCCGCCGCAGGAAATTGCTGCTTTAGCTGTGCGACATTTTTGGCGATCGCATCTGTAATTCCTCCATTAAATAAGAAGTATGGCACAATCCCTATTTGCTGCTGTCCACCACGAACCAAACTGTCAATTTGCTCTGACAAACTCGGCTTTACCGACCAATAAGCTGTCTGTGCACCGAGTTTGCTAGCGATTTCCTCAACAATCGAGTTACCTCCGGGGCGACGGCTGCCGTGAGATAATAAAATCCATTTTGGCAATAGCAGATTGGGGAGAAAAGTCACCTCTTGCATCTGACTTTTTACCAATTGTGTTAAGCCTGCTTCCTGGGAACCTAAATGCGGGCGCAATGCAATTTTTAGCTTGTCACCAAAAGTTTTTTGGGCAATTTCCACCTCTGCCGGTATGTCTTCGGCGACGTGAACTCCCGGCAATAAAAATACAGGCAGGATTTGCAATTCTGTCAGTCCCAGCGACAGGGTACGTTCGCCAAAACTGCAAATTTGTTCGTGCAGCGGTGCGGGCCCGAGTTCTAAGGTGGCGGTTGCTACTGTGGGGAAGGAGTCAGCCAAATTTTGAGACAGCAGTTGACCTAGGTTTTCCAAAGCTAGTTGGGGTCTGGGGTCGCGGCTGCCGTGAGAGACTAATAAATAGGTCGATCGCAATTTCAATATGGATTTGATGTTAATGTTCGATCGGGATTTCAAATAATTATAACACCGTTGGGCGCGTGACTTGAAAAATACTCAACCCTCAACCTGAAGCTTCCGAGTCACCCACCTGTAACAACTAAAGCAAAGTACCCAGCTTGAAAATTACTCAACACAGGGCTTAAATCTTCTAAGCCGCCCACCTTACAAAAGAAGGTGCGCGGCTTAAAAATTACTTAATACTGGGCTTAAATCTTCTAAGCCACACACCCTAAACAACTCTCAAATTAACCTTTGGGAGCGGGATCGGCAATGTATTTAAAAGTAGGTTCCGAGTTCCAAGGGCCGCGTTCATCCTTGCCATTTGTGGACAAGTTAAAGTAGAGATCCACAGTGGAATCTGGCGGAATATTGCCGAACATCGGATCGGTAAGTTTGCCCAGCGATTCCAGAGCTTTCATGAACATTTGAGTGTGAGAAATTTCGCGAGTCAGCAGAAACTGCAGGGTCTTTTTCGTTCCCATATCCGGTGCTAGTTTAATCAACTCTTCGTAGGTTTGGCGAGCTCCTGCTTCCGCAGCGATATCAGCGCGCAAATCGCGCACCACATCCCCGCCTTCGTTGATATAAGCTGCCGTCCAAGCTTGACCTTGGCTGTCCAACAAGTGTGGGCCTACACCACGCACGGCAAACAATGTGCTTTTGTAAGCTTCTGTTTGGTCAACGTTTTTGGTGTGCATTTCTATGAGTTGCCCCACCATTTCTAAGTGGCTGAATTCTTCGAGGGCAATATCTTGAAGCATATCCTTAATCCCTGCATTTTCACAGTGGAATGACTGCACCCAGTATTGCAAAGCTGCTGTGAGTTCTCCTGTTGCTCCGCCAAACTGTTCTAGCAGCAATTGGGCAAAACGGGGGTTTGCTTCGTCTACTCTGACCGCAGACATTAATTCTTTTTTGTGAAAAAACATGGATCGGTACCTCTTTTTAGTTCGGTTGTTAAAGTCTCAAGGATTGCAGACTTTATCTGTGTTCGCCTTCAGAATCCATTGTGCGACAAGCGATCGCACCGAACCTCGCTCGCTGGTTACATCTAACGGGACAAATTTCTCTGCTTTCAGGTAGAGTTTAAATATGAAATTTTACTTAGTGAGTCGGTAGACCAAATTACAATTTAGGAGCAGGATTATTGTCGCACTCGGTTAATTTTGCTGACAGGGCATCGAGATGCCGCAGCCACTGAATGCCGCCAACCCAACTGCGAGAGGGGAGGTGTCCGATTGGTGCTTGCTGACTAAATTTAATCTGCCCTAAAGTAGTAGCAGAATTGTAGGTTTGCCAGTTTACCCGATCGCAAAATCTGATATAGTCTCCCTTAACGCTTTCATAAATCTGCTTTTGGACGCTGAAGCCAAACCGACCTTGACTGTAGTGCAACCAAAGACGATCGACTGTTTGCAAATCTTCGCAGGGTAGCTGGTAAATTTGGCTAATTTCTAGCTGAGTTCCCGGTTCCTGGGAAAGAGATTGACACATCAAGCCCCAAGTTTCGCGATCGGCTTCTTTCCACTTTTTGTTAGACAAAAAATCGCGCAGTTTGGTATAATCAACTCCCCGTGCAGAAATTAGGGTTGGATCGAGATTTGAAGTAACAGATAAGGAAAAAGTTTCTGCGGAATTGGCGGCGTATTTTGTCGGTGAAATCGGAGAATCAGGAGTTGGTAGCGCGCTGAGATCGGTTGAGTTGTCGCTATTACTGATAGCAGGAGCGATCGGCTTTTTGGCCGAAAGCAAATTTTGATGGTGAATATCTAAAGCTGCTTGGATATCTTGCAAAACTTCCGCAGCAAAACTGTACCGCTGATTGAGATGAGTTTGCAGCAATTTATCTAAAATTTCGCCTAACTCGTCGCTAATACTCGTGGCTTTGGGGAGAAACTCCCGCCACCACCAGCGCTCGTTGTTGCAGTCGTACATATCCAAGGGAGGAACTTGCGTCATTAGGCGAATGCAAGTAACCCCTAAACTGTAAAGGTCGCTAGCAGGAAATACTTTGCCGCGCATTTGTTCGGGAGCTACATAATCTTGACTGCCGATGAGCGTTGCTGGACGAAGTATGGCTGAATCAGTCAGCAGTTTGGCAATGCCGAAATCGATCAATACGAGTTTGTTGTCCGATTGGCGGCGGATAATATTTTCTGGTTTAATGTCGCGGTGAATGACGTGCTTGTCGTGGATAAATTGCAGCACGGGCAATAAGTCTTGCAGCAGTTGCCAAATTTGATTGTCATCGTAGACACTTTTGTCTAATTCTTGTTTAAGAGTCGGCCCGTCTATAAACTCTTGAACTAAATAAATATGACCTTCTTGTTCAAATGCCGCTAATAATGTGGGGATTTGCGGGTGTTTTCCGAGTTCGTCTAAACGGACGGCTTCTTGCCGAAATAATTCAACGGCTTTGTTGAAAATTTCGGGGTCACGGTCGTAAAAATAAAATTGCTTGACTGCACAGCGGGGTACAGATGGGATGTCTTGATCAATGGCTAGGAAAGTTTTACCAAATCCGCCTCTACCTAAAAGTTCAATCGGGCGATATCGCTGTCTCAGCAACAGGTTAAAGCCGCAGTTTAAGCAAAATTTTGCGGTGTTGGAGTTTTGAGGATTTTGACATTCTGGGTTGATACAGTAGCTCATATTGATTTTAGATTTTAGATTTTAGATTTTAGATTGCGGACAAGACTTTTTTTTAAACGAACCGCGAAGACGCGAAGCTGCGCGTTCGGCGAAGCCGTTCCCGAAGGGTAGGAAGAGGGAATAGAGAAGAGAGATGGTTGATAACTCATGCAGTGTGGGATAAGCTGCCCCGCTTCTTGCGTTGTATTTTTCGGGCGGGCGGGACACCCCACAAGCATTTCATCTGAGATGTTGCACCATTCTCAATAAGGCTTTTAGGGGCAGGATGCCCAACCCCTACTCCCCAAAAGAAATTCATTCTTTGTGGAACAGGCATCTTGCCTGTTAAGCGAGAATGGTGCCAGATGTGAGTTTTATCAAACTGGAGTGTAAAATTTAGATGCGCCTGGGCTGATAAGGCTATTTTAATGCGCTGGATCGAATCGGGACGCTGCCAAAGCTGCCGAACCCAGGCCACATGACTGCTGGGGGCGAGATAATTGCCGATCGCACAGGCCGATCGCCCAAATCGAAAATTGTGCTAAAGTCAGGCTGTGCGCGGAATTTGAGGCACAATTGATACGATAGGCTCAGGGACGCTGAAAAATATTAAAAAATATTTTTGCTTTACCCCTAGACTTGTGCTGAGATATGATGCTATAGTTAAAAACGTTATGGCGAGTGTAGCCAAGTGGTTAAGGCAGTGGTTTGTGGTACCACCATTCGTGGGTTCAATTCCCATCATTCGCCCTTTTGATTTTATTGTGCAGATGCGATCGTGCGTTGTGTGCGGTGATGCAGATGCAGACGGCGGTTGAAACCGCGTCTATACAAACAATGTCCGCCTCCGCGGACTGAAGAAGGTAACGTGATTTTTATCGCCCGGTCTTCGTCTTCAACCCGCGGAGGCGGGTTTCGTCTGTATAGACGCGGTTTCCAACCGCCGGGTCTTCTTAACCGGTGCGATGCACACCTACAAATTCAATCGGTGCGCGGTGCACACCCTACGAACCTATGTGCTAATCTTAAATCCAAGATAAAATCTCAAATCTAAAATCTAACATCAAAATATGCCATCTTTAGTAACAGAAGATTGGGGATATAAATTTAGTGGCGATCGCACAATTAATAAGTTTATTCGCGATGTTGAAGGGGAAGCGGCTTTAGCGAAATATTGCGATTGGGAATGTAGAGAGCGTGCGGAAATTCTGATGTCGGAGATAGCTGGAAAATCGCACAATCTGTTTTACGTGCGTCGCCAAAAGGTAAATGAGAGATTTTCGGAAGAAGAAATCTGGGAATTGCTCCTTGCTACGGATGGAGATGATTTTGAATTACCCCAATTGTTGCAAAAAGCCGATCGCACTTTGCGGTTGTTAGCAACTGTACGTGTTGAAGACGGAATCGGCGGTTTAAAACTGCTGGATGCTGGCTTGGTGGCGGTTCCCAGAGGGAGGAAAGATGGCTATGCTTTGCCGGTTCTGTTGCGACTTTTGGCTAACAGTCGAGCGCCAATTCCTGTAAAGTCGATCGCCCGCGTCCAAAAAATGCCCTTTTGGGACGATAGACACATACCAACTACCGAACAACTAAAAGTTTGGCATACTTTTTTAAATGTGGAAAAACGCATCGCGGAAGCGCGTCAATTTTGCGTGCCTTTCCGAGCGCACAATTATGGTTCAGGCTTTAAAATCGTCACTTTTGAAATTGAGCGTAATTCCGCAACTCTTGACGGCTACGAGGAAAATTCCTTAGAATTGGGCGACTTTTGCGATCGGCTAAAAAAGGCGCGAAATGAAGAAATTATTCTGTTTGATTCGCCGCCCGGAAGCAGAAGCAGCCGCGATGGAGAGACATTGGGTAGCATCGCTGAAATTGACTTTGAACATGGTAAATTACGGATTAAGTTAGATGTTGATTTAGGCGATCGCATGGCGGGCGGCAGATATCAAATGCCCAAACAAGGATTCTTGTATTTTGAGGCGGCGGGCGATATCAGTCAGATCGAACGCAAGAAGAAAGCTTTAAAAATGCTGACAGATGGGCGCGCTCAAAATCCCTATTTGAGTGAGTTTTTATTCGACTCTTCTCAGGCGAGAATGCCCGAAAAACTGATTAAATTGGATCGGGAAAACTTATTAAATCGCAATGCTAATGAGGATCAACTTGCTGCCGTAGAAACGGTGCTTTCGGCGCGGGATTTAATTTTGATTCAAGGCCCGCCGGGAACTGGCAAAACGACTGTGATTGCGGAGATTTGCTATCAAATTGCCCGTCAGGGTGGCAAAACGCTGATTGCTTCGCAAGCAAATTTGGCTGTAGACAATGCTTTGAGTCGGTTAGTTCACAATCCGGCGATTCGGGCTTTGCGGAAGGGAAAAGCTCATAAGGTGCAGGAAGAAGGCCAGCCGTTTTTAGAGGAAAATGCGATCGGCACTTGGCTGCAAAATACGGCGACTGACTGCGAAGAAAAGCTCTCGCAGCGCCTGACTAATGTCAAATCTTTGCGGCAGTTGGTGGCAGAATCAGAGCGATTTACCGCCTACTGTGCCGCCGAAAAAGCTTTTTTTAATGAACTAAAACACCTGCACGACAGTAAAGCAAATATTGAGGAAAAGTGCAACCAGCAAGCAGCAGATTATGAACGTAATTTAACCGAAAAAAGCGATATTGAATCTCTAGTTAGTGGGCTAGTAAATTTGCTAGATGCGCCGAATGTCAACTGGGAATCTCCCGAAGTTGCCGAGTTTATGCCCAGACTAAAACCTTATTCAGAAGGCAATGTTTTAGTAGAAAACTTTATGGCAAATGTTCGGATTGCCGCTAGCAATGCTATTCAAATCGGCTTCGATCGCCCTGCTTGTGGCGCGTTTGGGATTGGGGTTTGGCTGCAGGAAACTGTAGCAGCGCAAATAGCGGAATTTAAGACAGCATTCGATCGCGCTGATGATGTTTGTCACGCTATGTCAACGGTTGCGGAGTCGTTGGGGGTGTCGCGGCAGATGTCGGAGGCTGTGAATCAACTCGAATTGGGCGATCGGCAAAATCAGACACACCGCCACAATCTCGAACAGAAAATCAAGAATTTGGAACTGCGAAAAGCGGAAATTACAGCCGTTGTCGTCGCCGTTGCACAGTGGATTGAGACAGCAGATACGGGGCTCTATGAAGTCGTGAAAACTTGCTGGGAAACCGGCGCAATGCTCACGGATGATATGGTAGAATTGCCCGCAGGATTGCTGAAAATTGCCCGATCGCTCAAATTGCCGATCGTGCCGCCCAAATGCAAAGTCAATTTGCCAGATTTGGATCGGTTGCAAAACGCAATATCCCACGAAGAAAGCGCGGGCTTTAAGGACATACAAGGGCAACAGTTCCGGTTTAGCGAGTTTCTGCACCTAAATTTGAGTCAAACGCCGATCGTGCTCTCTGCGGGCGATCGTACACAGTGGCAACAACTAGCCAAAGACTTCGCCAGCTACTCCCAAGTCAACCAAAGTCAGCGCAAATTTATCATCGAAAAAGCTGGCACTTTCTTAGGTAGCATTCAACAATTTTATAGCGAATCCTTGCAGCCAAATAATATCCAGACTACCTTCGATCGCCTAGTCAAAGAATTGCTGCACAGCATCCTCGCAAATGCCCGTCAGTGCGTGGTTCCCCTGAAAACCGAAACCGAACAGCAGCTTATCAAACAGCAACAATTATTAGATAAAATCGGTCAAACCTTGAGCCAGCAACAAATATCCGCCGCTAAACTTCAGGTTGAAACAGCGCAGCAAGAAGCGAACTTAAAAATTAGCGAAGTTACTAATTTGTTGCAAGCAATTGTCCAACAGCCAAATGTACCTGAAAAATTGCGGATTTTATCCGAACAATATCTCGCCCAAAAATCGAATATTTGGGAGCAACCGCAGCAGTTTGTTAAGCAAGTTGAGGCTTGGAAAGCAAGCACGATTCAGCTTGAAAAATCCATTGCTGACATAGACCCTTTTGGGGTTTTGGAGACAATCAAAAACACTCTTGACGAGCATTTATCTCCGCTGCAAACTGCGGCAGCAACTTCGCAGCAGCAACTCGCCGAACTTCAAACAGAATTGACCGAAATTACCGCTCAACTGCAACAGCAGCAACCAACAGCAGCATTACTTGTTGAGAGAAATTGGTGGGAGTCAGCATGGCAAACTATCCCCACTCAATATCAGCCAGAAGTTCCGAATACAGGATTATTCAGCGTAGCTTTTTTAAGCAAAATTAAGCGTCTCTTCAAAACTTGGCAACGCAAATTAGAACAAGAAGAAACAGCACTAAATCGCTCTCAAAACTTTGTTACAGATTGGATTAAAAAACTCCGCAATCCATCAGAAAAAGACCGCAACGATTTAAAGCAAATTTATATTGACAATGCCAACGTGATCGGCATTACTTGCGTGCAGGCTGCTAGTTTCGATTTTACTAAAAACTTTCCCAGCTTTGATGCAGTCATCATTGACGAAGTTAGCAAATGCACTCCTCCAGAGTTATTAATTCCCGCTTTGAAAGGTCGAAAGTTAGTATTAGTGGGCGATCACAGGCAATTGCCGCCGATGTTTAATCAAAGTACGATCGACGATATTGCCGAAGACATCGGCTGTACCGGAGACGAACTTAGCTTTATCAAAGAATCTTTGTTCAAAGTTTTGTTTGAAAATGCCAGCGATAGCATCAAAAAAATGCTGACAACTCAGTATCGAATGCACCCACAAATCATGGGCGCAATCAATCAGTTTTACCAACAAAAGCTCAACTGTGGCATTCAGGAAGCAGACACCAAGCGCGCCCACAACCTGGCAGGTAGAATAATTCAAGAAAATAATCACATTCTCTGGGTAAAAACGCCCATCGGACAAGGATTTGAAGAGGAAAAACAGGGTACTTCGCGGTTGAATGTCAAGGAGATTGATGCGATCGAGCGTTTGTGCGAACAAATGGAGACAGCTTGGCGGCCCAAAGTTGCCGACGGTGAACCGCCGAAGGAAATCGGAATTATTACTTTTTACGGCGCTCAATTGAATGCAATTAAAGATAGAATAGAAGCCGAAAGATTCCCTGCTTTGAGCATCCGCACTGGTACGGTTGACATATTTCAAGGCATGGAAAGACCTGTAATTATTGTCAGCACCGTGTGCAATAATGTTAGGGGCGATATTGGATTTGCTAAGGAACCGGAACGGGTGAATGTGGCATTTTCCCGCGCTCAAGAATTGCTGATTGTTGTCGGCTGCCACGATTTATTTACCCAACAAACAGGTACAGTGGGAAAAATGTATCAGGAAGTTTCAAAAACGGTGCGTCACTGCGGAGGTTTTTTAGATGTTTCTAGCGTCCTCAACTAAACCCATAGACTCGAATTTAAGTTCGCTAGCCGAACAAATTGAGCAACAAAATCCGGGCTTGTCTGTGTTGGCGGCGCGTCAATTCCGCTTTGCAATCCGCCAAACTCCGCTGGAGGTGGCGATTAGCGAACCTCGTGAGTTTAACGTGTTGGAAGAGTTCATTTTGCGGGCGGGTGTTGAGTTTGAACCTGCGCCAACTTTGCAGGAATTGGCGGATTTGTTGGGGTTGGACGAGATTTTTGTGAAGACTACGGCGGCGACTCTGGTTAGTTTGGAAAGCTTGGAGGTGGCTGAAAATGGAAAAATTGCGATCGCCCCGCAAGGCAGAGATTTTTTCGAGAAAGGTGCAGTTAGTCGATCGCAAATTCAATCAATTTACGCCATTTCCGATCCACTAAATCAAACTCTTACCTTTAAATTCGATGCTTTAGCCGCAGAATCGGTCAACTTAC
>Ga0163145_1000941_pt1 | contig 10444 bp, 6 predicted proteins | sample OliLakLV9_FD_161683 | JGI IMG/M metagenome (GOLD analysis project Ga0163145, IMG submission 161683) | Freshwater microbial mat bacterial communities from Lake Vanda, McMurdo Dry Valleys, Antarctica - Oligotrophic Lake LV.9 | ecosystem: Environmental > Aquatic > Freshwater > Lake > Microbial mats ... | reverse complement strand
TTGCCTATTAAGCTACTACATTTAAATACCATAACACCCGGAAGAGTGAGGAGCGTCTCGACAGTGAAGTCCATGATTCAACTGATTGCGACTACTCCATTATACACCTCTTACACGGAAGAGCCAAATACAAAGGCAGTAGCCCGCCACGCTGCCAATCGTTTCAGCATCACGCGCCAGCTTTACTACAGCCGCGAGGAAACAAAGCGGGCACTGGATCTGTGTGCCTTCATTAATGGTCTACCCGTAGCTACCTTCGAGCTAAAAAATAGCCTAACCAAGCAAACCGTTGAAGATGCCATCGAACAATACAAGCGTGACCGCGACCCCCAGGAGACTCTCTTTAAATTCGGGCGCTGTGTAGTGCATTTCGCCATAGATGACCAAGAAGTAGCCATGTGTACCGCCCTTAAAGGGAGCAAGGGCATAGCAAAAGAATCCTGGTTCCTACCCTTCAACCAAGGGTGGAACGATGGTGCCGGCAACCCGCCCAACCCAGACGGTATCAAGACCGATTACCTATGGAAGCGTATCCTCACCCCAGCGAGCCTCACCGACATTCTGGAGAATTTCGCCCAAGTTGTGGAGAAAGAAAACCCTAAAACAGGCCAGAAAAAGCAGGTACAAATATTCCCCCGCTACCACCAACTTGATGTAGTCCGGCAACTTCTCGCCGATGCACTAGCCTGTGGTGCGGGTCAGCGGTATCTTATCCAGCACTCCGCAGGTAGCGGCAAATCGAACTCTATTGCCTGGCTTGCCCACCAGCTTATCGGTTTACGGAAGGAGGGTGCAGATGTCTTTGATTCCATCATCGTCATCACTGACCGTCGGCTACTAGACAAGCAAATCCGCAAAACTATCAAGGGCTTCGCTCAAGTAGGCAGCATCATTGGTGCTGTGAAGGAGGGTACGGGCACGTCTAAGACAGAACAACTTGCCCATTACCTCCGGGATGGTAAGAAGCTCATCATCTGTACGGTGCAGACATTTCCAGAAGTACTCAAGAAAATCGGTGAAGAACATCGAGGCAAGAAGTTCGCCATTATTATTGACGAGGCCCACTCTAGCCAGGGCGGACGTGCCACTGCTGCCATGAATATGGCGCTGAGTGAAGACGGTGCTGAGCAAGAAGAAGAGACCACCGAAGATAAGATCAACCGCATTATGGAATCACGGAAGTTACTTACCAACGCCAGCTACTTCGCCTTCACCGCCACACCTAAGAACAAGACTCTAGAGATTTTTGGAGTCCCCTATAGGGTCGGTGATGAGCGGAAGTTTCGCCCCTTCCATAGCTACACCATGAAACAAGCCATCCAAGAACGCTTTATCCTCGACGTTCTCAAACACTACACCCCGGTGGCAAGCTACTACCATCTGGCTAAAACCGTAGCAGGCGATCCCGAATTTGACATCAAGAAGGCGCGTAAGAAGCTGAAAGCCTACGTAGAAAACCACAACCAGGCTATTCGTAACAAGACCGAGATTATGGTAGACCACTTCTTGGAACAGGTCATTAGCCAGAACAAAATAGGAGGTAAAGCCAGGGCGATGGTGGTAACGGGTAGCATTCAGCGGGCAATCCAGTACTTCTTCGCTTTCCGCGATTACCTCACCGAGATCAAAAGTACCTACAAAGCCATAGTCGCCTTCTCTGGCGAACCAGAATACCAAGGCGAAAAAGTCAGTGAAGCGAAACTGAATGAATTTCCGAGCCACGACATCGCCGAAAAGATTCAGGAAGACCCCTACCGCTTCCTCATCTGCGCCGACAAATTCCAAACGGGCTATGACGAGCCCCTAATGCATACGATGTACGTAGACAAAATGCTCTCAGGCATCAAAGCGGTACAAACTCTATCCCGATTGAATCGGGCGCACCCCCAGAAACATGACACCTTCGTTCTCGATTTTCAGAACGACATCGAAACTATCGAAAATTCCTTCGCTGACTATTACCGCACCACAATCCTTAGTCGGGAGACAGACCCGAACAAGCTCCACACCCTCAAGAGTGAGCTAGACCAGCACCAAGTCTATTCCGCCGACCAAGTTGAAGCGATCGTGGAACGCTACCTAAGTGGCGCAGACCGCGACCAACTTGATCCTATCCTCGACATCTGTAAGTCCGTATACATCAATGATCTTGATGAAGACGGGCAGGTAGACTTTAAGGGCAAAGCCAAGGCATTCACCCGCACCTATGACTTCCTCGCCACAATCCTTCCCTATGGCGTATCAGAGTGGGAAAAGCTTTCCATCTTTCTAAATTTCCTCATCCCAAAGCTGCCTGCCCCGATTGAGGAAGACCTTGCAAAGGACATTCTCAATGCTATTGACATGGACAGCTACCGCGCCGAGAAGAAAGCAACATTAGCCATTACCCTACCGGATACTAATGCAGAGATAGAACCTATACCCACATCCGGGGGAGGACGCAAGCTAGAACCAGAACTGGATAAACTTTCCAATATTGTAAAGCAGTTCAATGACATCTATGGAGGATTATTCCAAGATGCAAAAGCAGTAGAAAAGCGCATTCTGGAAGTGATTCCGCCGAGAGTCTCTGCTGACATAGCCTACCAAAATGCGAAGAAAAACTCAGATTCTCAAAACGCTCGCATTGAGCATGACAAAGCTCTGAAGCGAGTCATTACCAACCTGTTTAAAGACGATGCCCAACTCTTCAAACAGTTCCAAGACAATAGCTCTTTCCGCGACTGGCTCACCGAAACAATATTTGGGTTGACCTACAAGGAATCGTAACTCCATCATCCTTTTATGCTCAGAGTGTTCATTATTAAGTAAAAAATGTCGCCAATTCAGGAATGAAGTGCAACACCCAGGAGGTGTACTAAAAAAGGCTCATGGGGTAATCTGACGTTTACCACAACAAAAGAAACCCCAATGAGCTACACCCAACTTAGCGCAGAAGAACGTAATTTTCTCTTTTCTTTGAGAAGTTCTTCAGATTTTCCCTTGGTCGAGATTGCCAAGTTAATGAATCGCAGTCCGGTCACATTATCCCGTGAGTTGCGGCGGAATACCGATGCCCATGGACGATATTTGCCGGATACCGCCCACCTCAAAATGCAGCAACGGCGTAGTGGTCCGGTCCCGGACCACTGGAGGGGCAAAACTCCTTTTAAGAAAGTCACAAAAGAGTGCTTAGCGGACATTAAGCAGCGAATGAAAAAGTTTCACAGTCCTGCCCAAATTGCGGGACGACTTAAGCTGGAAAATAAAGAAGGTGTAAGTCATGAAACCATCTATCAAATGATTTATAGTAACTTTGCCAATATGGGAGAGCTTATAAATTACCTGCGGCATAAGCGTAAAAAAAGAAGGTGCCGTGTCTTAGCTAAGAATAAGTGCGGGGTAATCCCAGACCGCGTGGGCATTGAAGAACGGCCTAGTATTGCTGATGAGAAAACAGAAATAGGTCACTGGGAAAGTGACACAGTTATTGGGGCAAATTATCAAGGAGTAATTGTCACTCATGTGGATAAAGCTTCCAGGTATTTAGGGGTCCGGTACCGGACCCCTGTTGCAGAGCTAGCACCTGATAAGATAGCTGATTCTATTAAAGAAGTAACGACTAAAGCCTTTAAGAAAATACCCAAAGAGCTACTTAAGACATTCACATCAGCTAATGGCAAAGAGTTTGCTGGTCAAGTGGCATTGGCTGCGTTATTAAAGGTCTATTGGTATTTTGCACGACCCCATCATTCGTGGGAGCGGGGTTAAATGAGCACACGAATGGCCTCCTACGACAGTTTTTCCCAAAAGGAACAAACTTAAAAGTAGTCAAACCAGAAAGGCTACAAAAAGCTGTTGACCTAATTAACCATAGACCTCGTAAATGTCTTGACTATGAAACCCCGCATTAAGTATTCTTCAAACAGTTGGATGCCGTTACACTTCAAATTTGAATTGACCACCTGTAGTAATGAAGCTGAGGATTGGAGCAAAATCTTCGAGAGGCCACCCTGCCGCTTGAAATAATTCTTCAAAGTTCTCTTTCGTAAGTTCATGTTCTGGCAGGGTAGTAGGAATGATGGTGACAACAAGTTCTAATTCTTTAGAGGACTCAGCCGCCTCCCAATTTCTTGCTTGAGATTGGTTAACGCCTCATTTTTATTCTTACCCTCGGCTACACAGCCCGGTAGAGCGGGATATTCAGCAATGAACCAATTGCCGGTGATGGGTTCAAGTATTACTTGGTAAACCATCGTACCCTCCTCTGCTGCGTCAAATGGTAATCCCTCTAGTTTACTAGAGAGTAGGTTGTTGGAGCTTCTTAGTGGGGCGGCGGGAGTGGGAGAGCACTCTCATCCCTGCTACTGAGGGCAACAGTTTGAGTCTGTCTACTAAAATGTAGTGATAACAACTGTTTACAGGGAGCGCGAGAATGTCTCTTGAATATACGATTTATACTCTGCGGGTAGTCGGTAGTAGCAACCGTGGCTATCAGATTCAATCGGACGCTAAAACGGATAAAAAGCTCATCAGTTCTAAAGCAACCCATGGCGACCAAGAGATCCTAGACCTCGTTTGGAGCTTCCTGGGAGAACCTGATAGTAAAGACATCTTGCCGGGTGGGGTTCAATTCAGTAGTGCGTTGCGTAAACATCTGATGGTTGAGCGGGACCCGGATTTTGGGGAGTTTTTGTATATCCAAGACCGCCGGACGCTGATGCCCTTACTGAAGCTAGAAGAACGCACAACTACCCTCAAGCCCCTAGCGGTCTCACTGCCTAAGTCGACCCGTGTGGCTATTCCTGCTCCTGATCCAGCAGTAGCACCCCAAGTCGTCGCTCCCCGCGTTTCTGATGAAGAAGTTGCTCGTAATCGGCGGTTGGTTGAATTGGTCGCTACGCTCCTGAAAAAAACTTCCCCTTGGCGCGATTCCTCAGAGGTCAATCAACAGCAAGCGGCCTCAGCTATGGTTTCAGCAGCCCTCAAGGATGAACAGTTTGAGGAGATCCTGGCTGAGATGAGGACTAGCAATTCGTTAGGGCACCTCGATTCATGCACAGGATAAACTGAGATCAAATACTTAGAGTTATGGCTCTTATCGCAGGCATAGGTTATGAAAAAAGTCCTGTCCTTGCTGCTCATCGCTTATAGTCCTCCGGTACCAGAACACTAGGGACGGTTTCGCTAAGCTCCTTCATGCATCTCACTTTTGAATCCCATTTTCGCCCACACCCACGCGATAGCTTCACTGGGCTTGATACCCTTGGGCACATAACTCGCTCGCACATTTCTCATAGCGGTCATCAATTATTTCTCACCGCGTCACGTCTTCCCTAAATTGCCCGACGGTTATTGCAGGCACGGTCTTGCCAAACCCAGTGTCAGAAATTTCATCAACGATAGACGCTCATTCACTGGATAGGCTAGCTGAGCATCCCGCATGTGATAAAACCCTTGGCGCAGCAGGAGTTTGAACTTTAGCATTACGACCAAGGGCTTGCCACCAGCCTTACTAAGGGAGAGTAAGATCTCTGGTTGATGTCAAAACGTCACCTGTCCTGCTAACCGCTCCAAGGTCTTGGGACCGATACCCTGCACGGGGTCTAGGTCGGCGAGGGAACGAAAAGGGCCATTGGTTTCCCGGTAGCTGACGATGGCGCGGGCGGTGGTGGGACTGATCCCCGAGAGTTGTTCGAGGGTGGCGGCGGCGGCGGTGTTGAGATTAATCGCGGCCTGGGGTGCGGCGGCGGCTTGATTCTCCCCTTGGGGGCAACGCTTGGGGGCTTCGGCAATCTTGGTTTTGAGTTTGCTACTCGGTCCCTGGACTCCCCGTTGGAAGAGCCGAGTGTACTCCCGTTCGTAATGGGCCGCCACCACGGGGTCCTCAATGATGAGCGTATTCTCGTCATTATTATCGTTAGCAGCCTTGGACCAGTTGTGCGAACCCGTCAGTACAATGCGTCCGTCTACCACTACAAATTTGTGGTGCATTTTGTCGCCCTCGGGCAGGACCGGGACGGTGATGGTTTTGAGGGGTGTGGACCAGGGACGGTTGCCTGTTTCTAGTTTGCAGGTGCGCCCCGGTAGGCTCAAACCCCATAGGTCGAGGGTTTCGCTGAAATCGCGGTAACTGAAGTTGCGGTCAAACACCCCGCTAATTTCGAGGCTGGGGTTCGTGGTCTTGAGGGCCAAGAGTGCGTCGGCGGCTTCCTGGGCACTGAAGACAAAGAGAGCTAGATGGACAGCAGTAGTCGCCCGTCCGAGGGTGCGAACAATAGTTCCATTGGTGGTCAAGCTCGGGTCAATTCGCGCACCGGCTGGCGAGAACTGGACGCCGACGGTGGTTGCGCCCACCTGCACGGACTGAGCGGGCATGAAGGTTTTTTTGCGCCCAAAACGGGAGTCCTTTTGCCCCCCCGGTCCATCGCCCCACATCTGCACGAAATCCTGACGGTACAGATTCACCAAGGTAGGACTCTGGACGACGAGTAAATTATTGGTATTGCCCCGACTGATGGGTACGGTACGGTCGCCGTGGACATCACTAAAGGTCTGGTTAGTGGAGCCGGTCACTAATAAGTTGTCATCTACCAGAATATATTTGTTGTGCATAATCCCCTGGCCCTTCGTCGCGTCCTCGGTGTCGTCAATCCAGGGGACTTGAGCTTGATTAAACATATAGATGGCATCCCGTTGTCTCAACTCGTCGGGGGTGAGTTTCTTATCACCATTGATATCTAGGTAACGACGTAACTCGCGGGCACGGCCCTGGGCATTGGCATCAAGACCAGCGACTTGGGCCTCGGTTAATAGCCCGAGGTCCTGGGTGTAGCTGTTTTCCATGATGAGCCGGACGCGCACCCCGGCTTGGTGTTTACGGACGATGGCTTGGGCGATGGCGGGGAGATTGAGTTCGTGGACGGAGAGATCGAGGGTGCGTTGGGCTTGGTCAATCTGGTCTACGATCGTTTGCTCTAGGTCATCGCCGTAGCGTTTAATTTTGCGGTAGGGGTCGGTATAGGTTTGAGCGCGGGATTGGTTGAAATAGACTTTGATTTGGGGGTGTTGGGGTAGGGGAGCAATGGGCTTAAGTTCCTCTGGGGGCAATGCCTGGGCCGGGTTTTCCACATTTTCGTCATAACCTTCTAGGTCGGTCTCGCTCTTGTCCTGACCGGGATCTAGTTCTGAGACGGCAATCGTACCGGGGTCTACCCGTGGTCCCGCCCCACTACTAAGCCACCAACCCACGCCCAGGATGAGGACTAGGACACCCCCGAGTAGGACTAAATCACGCTGACTAATCGTAGTCTTCTGCTTCATCACTCACACCCACGCTGGAGTTAGTTTACCCACTCGGGAGATGGCAGTACAGTCACTACTCCGGGTTGGAGAACTAATGCTTATCACCCGACCCGCTTTATAATTTTGTTTGAGCATCTTCTGCCCGCCTGTTTGCATAGAATAATTAATAATCCCTCTGCAAGTGGGGGATTAAAATACCTCTTCGTTCCGTAACCGCTCCTCCACATAGCAACCCTACAGAAATTGTAAAAAGAGTCATGGTGCTCAACCGCCGCCCCCAACCCCCAGCCCCTCCCCCGTGCCCTGACGGGCACAGGCAAGCAGGGCAGGGGAGCAAGAATAATGGCCTTTTTGCTTTGGTTCCCCGTTTACCTGTGCCCGTCAGGGTACGGGGCGGAGGGGCGGCTGTTGGAGAGCTATTTACACCTCAAACAGGTTTGCTATAGCAGCTTCTTGTTTCTGTTGCAAGAATTCACGAACGGGTTGGTATAGTTGGTAAGTATCTGGCTCTTCAGATTGAAGTAGACGGCGGTTGATTAAAGCACTGTGAAGCACGTTCTCAAGCTTACTGGGTCCAATTCATCTTGAGCACAAAAACGAATTGTAGAAAATTTACGAGCAATTTCTGGAAGTTGGATCAAGCGGCTAATCTCTGTGGACTTACCTACGCCTTGATGACTCATAAAAAGCATTTTGTAATGATCCTTAGTGCCGTGTGCTTTTGCCAAGCCCTTAGCAAAATTCTTAGTCTTATCACCGCCCCTAATCTGGTTCAATTCATTTCGATAAAAGGCTTTTAGCTCTGCGGGGGAGACTAGGGGTTTTGGTGAAAGGGTGAGGTCGGTATCTTCAAGTTTTTGAACGGGAGTTAGTTGCATGGCTTATTCCTTTGGCGGCTATGCGTTGTAGTGTAGCAGCTTAACTCCCCTAAGTGTCGGGGACTGGCTTGTGTTACGCTCAGTCCTGCACACCTGTGAATCCGGTGGGGTACCTGGGAAGCCCAGGTTGTAAACGGGGAAAGTCCGGTGTAAATCCGGCACTGTGCCGCAGCTGTGAAGGACTCTGAGTCCCAGTCAGAATGCCCCCCCATCCGGTCCTCACGCTCTCCTTGCGATCCACAAGGAAAGGGCATCATGACTTATTTGCGTTTGGGCGCGTGCGCGTGCCTACTTTTGCTGTTGAGTCCCGTCCTCGCTCAGACCCCGGATGAGCCTTTACCTGCTTATTTAGACCAGAAACTTGACCAACCCGTGACGACAACGCTCCGGCGGGAGGCGACCCTCAAGGAAGGCACTAAACCCGCCTACGTCGTTACCCGCGCCGAACTCCAAGCCCAGGGTGCCCAGACCGTAGATGAGGCCCTGAAATATTTGCCCGGTATTCGTACCGAGGGGGCCACTGGGGGTCAGTTGGGAGCACAGAGTTCACAGATTATGCGCGGCGGTAGTACGGCCCAGGTGCTGATTTTGCTCGACGGGCGACCGCTCAATGACCAAGGTTTCTTTGGTGGGTTTGACCTGTCGCAGTTTAGTACCGAGGCGATTGAGCGGATTGAAGTCGTGCCGGGGGGGGCTTCGACGCTCTATGGGGCGGATGCAGTGGGCGGGGTGATTAACTTAGTCACGCCTCGTCCCCTGAACAAGGATGAATTCACCGTCGGGGCGGACTTGGGGAGCTTTGGTCTCAACGCCCAGACCCTGCGCGTGGCGGGTAGCCGGGGTCCCGTAGGTTGGAGCGTAGGCTACCAACGGTTGCGCTCCGATAATAACTTCCCGTACACGCTCCAGACGCCGACGGCGTTTACTAACCAAGACCAACGACGTAATGCCGATGTCTTGTTGAACAATGGGGACGGAAAACTGCGCTGGCAACTGGACGAGCGCAACCGTCTTGACCTCAGTGTGTTGTGGCTGAACAAGGATTTGGGGGTGCCCGGTGGGGTGCCGATTACCAGTGATAGTTTTGGGACCCCCAACTTCAATTCCTTTGGCGGATTCAATAGCCTCACCACCCAGAACCGTCAGGTGACGAGCAGTGTCCTGAGTCAACTCACCCTGGTTTCAGACTTAGGTGAAGGAGAGGATTCACGGTTGACAGCCCGGTTGTACGGGGACTTTTTGAACTATCAGTTTCGGACTCTGACCCCGGATTCATCCTTCCCCACTGATAGCCGCGATGAGGTGAACCGGACGAGTTTCGGCGGTCAACTCCAGCATTCGTGGCAAATTACACCGGGGCAACTATTGACTTACGGCGGGGATTACCGGACGGTCCAAGCCCGGAATACAAGCACAGATTTCCTGGCGGGGGGACTGACAAGCCTGAACTATGACGCGGGTTACAGTCAAGGTGCGTTCTTTGTCCAGGATGAGATCCAGTGGGATGAGGCTTTTATCACTGTGCTCGGGGTGCGTCAGGACTTCAATTCCAATACGGATGGTCAGACCAATCCCAGTTTGGGGGCGAGATGGCAAATAACGCCGACCACTTCATTGCGGGGTAACTATAGTCAGAGTTTTCGGGCTCCGACGCTGTTTGATAGTGCCTATGTCATTGATTCGCCGTTCTTCCAGTTGCGGCCTAATCCAGGACTCCGACCGGAACGGGCCGAGAGCTATGACGTGGGGCTAGACCAGCAGTTGGGGCGGATTGGGCTATTGCGGTTTACCTTTTTTACCAACACGATTGCGGACTTGAACCAGTTCGTGAGTACCACTGACCCGTTTACCTTTAATACTGTGGGAGAGGTGATCAACCTGGGTTTAGTTCGTGCTGAGGGAATTGAGACGAGTCTGGATATTGAAGTCGTGCCCAACCTCATCCTGGGAGTCAACTACACCGCTGTGGGTACTCAGATCCTTCAGGACCAGAATGCGGCGATTGTCGGGAACCAACTCGCTTTTCGGCCTGATGTTTTTAATATCAACTTGAATTATCAACATCAGGGCTGGGGTGCGGGGGTGTTTGTACGTTCCGTGAGCTCTTTCTTCACCGGGAATCGCAACCAGGAGACGCTGCCCGGTTACACCACCCTGGATCTTAAGTTTCAGTATCCAGTTCTGGCTGGGTTGGACTTCAATTTGAGTGTGAATAATGTACTTGACCAGCAATTCGAGGAGGCTCCGGGCTTTCCGGGGTTGGGCTTGGAGGTGCGGACGGG
>Ga0163145_1000933_pt1 | contig 10540 bp, 7 predicted proteins | sample OliLakLV9_FD_161683 | JGI IMG/M metagenome (GOLD analysis project Ga0163145, IMG submission 161683) | Freshwater microbial mat bacterial communities from Lake Vanda, McMurdo Dry Valleys, Antarctica - Oligotrophic Lake LV.9 | ecosystem: Environmental > Aquatic > Freshwater > Lake > Microbial mats ... | reverse complement strand
TTTATACCCGAAACGCCAGTTGCGCTGCCGGATGCTTTAATCGGCGAAAAATGGGCGTTTGTGAGTTTGCCGATCGCAGCTTTTGACGAAATGTCCGAGTGGGATATCGGATTTGGCGAAGCTTTCGGGTTGCCGATGACAGGCCTCGACCCGGAAACGCAAATTCCGGGACTCATGATCTACTCGTCGAGAGCAACAGCCCTGGCAGGTTGGATGTCGGGTTTGGAGTTGGCTTTTATCAAATTTGACAGCGGCCCGCCCGCTAGGCTGGTATTAGATACGGGAGCTAACGATCGCTGGATTTTAGCTAATCTCAGAGACGCCGCAACGGAGAGAGAAGCGAAAGGATTTGAAGCCGCTAAAAAGCAAGCAAAAAAAGTACATTTCTTAGCAATTCAGTCGAATCCCGAATCGGAATCTTTTGCAGGATTTTGGCTGCTGCACGAACTAACTATTTAGTCGCGAGCGGGGCAATAACCGCTCTGGCATCGATCGCAAAAAATTGGTAATCGGTAATTGGTAATCGGTAATTGGTAATCGGTAATTGGTAATTGGTAATTGGTAATTGCTTCCAATGACAACAGACAACAGACAACAGACAACTGCCAAGTACCAACTGCCAACTGCCAACTACCAACTGCCAACTGTCAACTGTCAACTGTCAACTGTCAACTACCACCGACAACAATGACCAATCACCAATCAGCAGAACAACTGTTAGAACTAGCCACCAAAGCAGGTGCAGAAGCTGCTGAGGTATTGGAATCGCAATCGCTCTCACGGCCGGTCTTTTTTGAAGCAAACCGCCTCAAACAGCTAGAAACCGCCCAAGCAGAAGGCATTGCACTGCGGCTGTGGCGGGATGGGCGGCCGGGTTTGGCGGTGGCCTACGGGCCTGTGGAACTGCAAATTTTGGTGGACAGGGCGATCGCGCTTTCGCAACTAAACGAACCGGAAACCATCGAACTCGGCACCGGTGAGAAAGTTGTTTATCCCGATCGCGGAGTGTCGGTGCCAGCCGAACAGCTAGTAAACTGGGGCAAAGAGGCGATCGCGATCGTCCGCCAAGCCTATCCCGAAAGCCTCTGCACCGCCGAACTCGACTGCGAAATCGAAAGCACCCGCTTGCTGAACACCAGAGGCTTGGATTCCAGTCACACCGACACCACCCTCAGCGGTTACTTATCAGCAGAATTAGTGCGGGGCGAAGATTTCCTCAACATTTGGGAAGGCGAAACCGAACGTGGCACCCTCGACTTAAACACCAGCGCCAAGCGGGTTTTGCAGCGTTTAGAATGGGCGAAAGAGAATGTTGCTCCCGCCACGGGCCGCGTGCCGGTGCTATTTACAGCCAAAGCTGCCGATTTACTGTGGGGGACTGTCTGTGCGGCGTTGAACGGCAAACAGGTACTCGAAGGCGCTTCGCCTTGGAACGATCGATTAGGCCAACAAGTGACATCGCCGCTTGTCACCCTCTCGCAGCAGCCGGATATCGGGCCTTATAGCTGTCCTTTTGATGACGAAGGTACTCCCACTCGGGCGATCGTCTTTATCAACAATGGAGTGTTGCAGCTATTTTATACCGATCGCACCACCGGTCGAGCCTTGGGCAGCGGTACCACCGGCAACGGATTTCGCCCCGGTTTGGGCAGCTATCCCACACCGAGTTTGTTCAATGTTTTAATTAAACCAGGAGAGCGATCGTTAATTGATCTAATTGCTCAATTAGACGACGGAATTGTAGTCGATCAAATGCTTGGCGGCAGTGCCGGAATTTCCGGCGATTTTTCAATTAATGTCGATCTCGGCTACCGAGTCAAACAAGGTCAAATAGTCGGCAGAATCAAAGACACAATGGTAGCTGGCAACGTCTACAGCGTCCTCAAACAATTAGTAGAATTGGGAGGAGACTCTGAGTGGAACGGTTCTTGCCACACACCGTCTGTAATTGTAGAGGGATTGTCCGTCATCGGCAAGAATTAAAGTCAGTTGGCAGTTGGCAGTTGGCAGTTGGCAGTTGGCAGTTGGCAGTTGGCAGTAGTCAGTTGTCAGTTGTTAGTTGTTAGTTGTTAGTTGTTAGTAGTCATCAATCATCAGTTAACAGTCAACAGTCAACTGTTAACAGTCAACAGTCACCAATTCCCATTTCCCATTTACCAATTCCCACTTCCCACACATAATATGCGTATTTGTTTTATCGGCGATTCTTTTGTAAACGGTACTTGCGATCCCAAATGTCTCGGTTGGACAGGACGGATTTGCGCTGCCGCTTGCGGACAAGGACACGATATTACCTACTACAATTTAGGAATAAGGGGAGAAACCAGTGCCGATATAGAAACTCGTTGGTTCAACGAAATTTCTTGCCGCTTACCTCACTACAGCGACGGCAGAATCGTATTTTCTTTTGGCGTCAACGACACTTACCTAGAAAACGAAAAAATCCGCATAGAAGTTGAAAAATCAATTGAAAATGCTCGCTCTATTCTCACGTCAGCCAAAGAAATATGTCCTGTATTAATGGTAGGGCCACCGCCAGTTATTGATCCCGATCGCACAAGGCGGATTGCCAAATTATCCGAGCAGTTTGCCCAAGTTTGCAACGAGTTAAATGTGCCTTATCTAGATGTTTGCACCCCGCTGCAAAACTCGGAAATTTGGCATAAAGAACTTACCGAAAATGATGTTTCCCATCCCCGCGCGGCCGGTTACGCTGAATTGGCTAAAATAGTTCACAATTGGGATGGTTGGAAAGCTTGGTTTAAAAATATCAATATATCAGATCAAGAGACAGTAACGCTGTTCCGAGCCGTCGGCAAAAAAGAAATGGAACTAATTAAAGAAAGCGATTTTATGGCATTTCCGCCACGCTTATCCTTTCAGCCTACTTTTTATCCCGTACTTCACAAAGCCTATGCCATACAAATCGCGAGAGATTGGAATACAAGAGATGCAGCATCGGGATATTTTGGCTATGTCACGCGCTTTCGGGTGGCGGCAGAATTCTTAAAAAAATATCCGGTTCAAAATGTGGGCAGTTCGATTCACCAAGAATATTGGATTCCGGCAGAAGAATTGGCTCAATTTAATCAAAATATTGTGGGAAAAATTGAGATTTTTGCGGAATATCAACCCTAAACTAGGAGCGAAGTATGCTAGAATTTAATCAATTTGAAATAGTTAGTTTTGACTGCTACGGCACTCTGATAGATTGGGAAAGGGGGATATTACCCGCCTTGCCACACTTGCTGTCAAATCGGAAAATTGATTTCAGCGATGACGGAATTTTAGAGCTTTTTGCTGACTTTGAAGCCGAACTAGAAAATCAGAAGAATCATTATATAAGATATCGGGATATTTTGCAAGAAACAGCACTCAAGCATAAATACAAACTGGCAGTAATTTCCAATATTGACGATGATTTGTTTGCTGTTACAGCCAAATATTTAAGAGTCGAATTCGACTGGTTGATTACTGCAAAACAAGTGCGATCGTACAAACCGTCAACTCGCAACTTTGAAATAGCCCTAGAAACAATGGGAATAGCACCGGAAAAACTCCTGCACGTTGCTCAGAGTGTATATCACGACATTCTACCCGCCGCATCCATGGGAATCTCAACGGTTTGGGTAAATCGCAGACAGGACAAAACAGGATTGGGGGCGACACTGCCGGCTAGCGGCCAGCCAGACTTGGAAGTGCCGAATTTAAAAACATTAGTAGAGGTTATTGGGTAAATAATCGCAGAGTAACGCAGATTAGTAAAGTTCATCTGCGTTACTCTGCGTGAACCTCCGGTTAAAAATTAGTTATATTTTGCCAAGTCGAACGATTTTTCGCTAAAGTGCGATCGAGCAGACAATTCTCAGGCCATCTACGCTATTTATGCCGTACATAACTATCCCTAAACAATTTAGGGAACCTTCCAGGGTCATCAAATCTCAACTGTTTTTACGACCGAAACGCCTCGCTATTTTTGAAGCTTGTCTGATCGGCTTAGTGGCCGGACTGGCCGGTGTTTTGCTAAAGTCAGGAGTCGGATGGCTCGGCAGTTGGCGAGTTGCTACCTCGACATTAATCCCAGCTTGGATATTACTGCCGGGCGTCGGTTTATGCGGCGGGTTGCTGACAGGTTTCTTGGTTGAGCGTTTTGCTCCCGAAACTGCCGGCAGTGGCATTCCTCATGTCAAAGCTGCTCTCGGCGGAGTCAATCTTTCCTTAGATTTGCGAGTAGCTGTGGCCAAACTTCTGACGACTATTTTAGCAGTTGGTTCCGGTTTAACTTTAGGCAGGCAAGGCCCTACTGTGCAAATAGGAGCATCTTTGGCTGGCTGGATAGGTCACTTGATGCCCACTTCCCCAGACTACCGCCGACAATTGATTGCTTGCGGTGCTGCTGCGGGATTGGCTGCTGGTTTCAATGCTCCCATTGCAGGAGTTTTGTTTGTAGTTGAAGAACTGCTGCACGACGTTTCGGGATTGACTTTAGGGACTGCAATTATCGCTTCATTTATCGGTGCAGTTGTCTCGCAGCTTTTGGGCGGCGATAGTTTAAATTTGAACCTTCGCGCGTACCAAACCAGTTTTGAGGCTCAGGAAATCCCATTTTACATACTATTAGGAGTTTTAGCGGGATTGCTGGGAGCTTTGTTCACCAAAGGGATTATGGCTAGCTTGCAATTTAACAGGCGATCGCTCAAATTAGCTTTGCCTGCGCGAATGGCTCTAGCTGGCATAATCTGCGGTTCAGTAATAGCTTTTCTCCCAGAAACTTTCCGTAACAATACGGGTTTGCGGGAGTTTTTGTTGACAGGTGAAGCAAGCGGAATAACAAGTTTAATTGCTTTTGTAGCTCACTTTTTTTTGACAATTATTTCCGCTGCTTCCGGAGCTCCGGGAGGATTGTTTTCCCCTGCCCTAGTTCTCGGTTCTGCACTCGGTCACATGGTGGGCATTGTGCAGGCAGATTCCCTGGGTGTCGGTTTGCCGGTAACTTACGCTTTGGCGGGAATGGGAGCGTTTTTTTGCGCGGTTTCTAGAGCCCCGATTACGGCGGTAGTGATTGTGTTTGAAATTACGGCGGATTTCAAATTAGTGCTGCCTTTGATGATCTGTTCTGTAGTTGCTTATTTGGTCGCGGAAAAGGTGGACAGTGGCTCGCTTTACGATCGCCTTTTGGATTTTAACGGCATTCAACTGACAAAGGCAAAAGCTGCGAGCAATACTTTGAGCGACTTGCACGCAGATGACGTGATGCAGCGCCGAGTTGAAACTCTTTCGAGTCTACTGACTTTTGATGAAGTGATGCAGGCTTTTTCGCGATCGCACCACCGAGGATTTCCAGTAGTTGAAGATGGGAAATTAGTCGGAATTGTCAGTCAAACCGATTTGGCAAATGCCAGCGATCGCGATTTGTCCGGCAACTCCCTGCTCAAAGAATTTATGACTGTACAGCCGATCGCAGTCAAAGCAAGGGATACTTTAAGCGAGGTATTGTACAGGCTCAATAACTACAATATCAGCCGCTTGCCAGTCGTAGAAGGCCGGCGTTTGGTGGGAATTATTACCCGCAGCGACATTATCCGAGTTGAATCCGATCGCCTCAGCGGAGAAACAACCCAGGGCCCGCATCCAGAACCTTCCTATGTTGTCTATCAAACCAGAGCTCCGCAAGTCGGAAACGGCCGCTTATTAGTGCCACTTTCCAACCCCCAAACAGCCCCCGCTTTGCTGCGGCTGGCGGCGGCGATTGCGCGCGATCGCAATTACGAATTAGAATGCCTGCAAATCATCTTAGTACCGCGCAACAGTTCCCCCTCCGAAAGCGCAGTGCGGACAACCAAAAGCCGCCGCCTGCTGCAACAAGCAGAACGAATTATTCGTAATTGGAACTTGCCAGTACACACCCAAATACGGGTAGCGCACGACGTACCTAACGCGATTTTAGAGACAATAAAGGAGCGACATATCGATTTAATTTTGATGGGCTGGCAAGGCGAATTTTCCACAAAAGGACGCATTTTTGGCGATGTTGTCGATACCGTAATTCGGCAAGCAGGCTGCGAAGTGGTTTTGGTGAAGTGGAGCGAAAAACTATTAGCAAAACGCAAGAAAAATGAGTTTTCCGCCACTTTCAGCGGGCGGAAATCTACGTCTATAGAATGGGAATTCAATGCCGAAGGAGTTGAGGGTGCAGATAATCCCACATTGGCGATCGCCTCAGATTTATCAGCGATTCCTGAGAGTGAATTTGCCCCGCCGAATTCAGACATTCCAGGGCCAGAATTGGGGCTGCACACGCTGATGGGTTTACACCGTTGGTTGGTGCCTATTCGCGGCGGTTACAAGCAAGCTGCGGCTTTGCGGCTGCTACCTGCTTTGGTGGCTGCGAGTGCTGTACCGGAGATTAAATTGTGTCAGGTTCATCAGCCTTCTGTTGCAGAACCAGATCGGGGAGAATTAAAGCAAGCAGCGGAGTTTATCAAGCGCAGGGTTAGCTGTTCGATAATAGCGACTTCGGTTTGCGCTAAATCGGTTTCTGATGCTTTAATTGATTTGGCTCAGAACGATCAGTGCGATGCGATCGTCCTGGGAGCGAGCCGTGAAGGGCTGCTAAAGCAGGTGATTCACGGGAATATCCCGGAAGCTGTCGCGCGCGGGTGCGACTGTACAGTCATTTTAGTGCGATCGGCCTCTTAGCAAATTCATACTATGTCACTCTTGTTTCCAGGCAGACCTCCTAAATAATTAGACTTTAATTGACCAAGAATTTCTTGATGGTACAAGCCCCCGGATTTATCCGTGGAATCAATCCAAAATCTAAAATCTCAAATCCTCAAGCCCCCGCATTTATCCGTGGGGTCGCCTCTAAAATCTAAAATCTAAAATCTAAAATCGATTGACGGTGACACTCCCCGCGCTAAAGCGACGGGGATTCTTAAGACTTTTCAGCCTTAATATCCCTATTGCTAGGGTTTCCGGGCGCAATCCTTTTGCCAAAAATGGCGGTCTGCTATCAAGCGTCTTACAAGGAGCTTCCTCAGTCGTGACTTTCCTCCAGTCCGGGGGTAGGTTTTTAGCGTCTGTTACTGACGATTTAATAGGCTCAGAATCTTAGTATTAGTTGTGATTAATTATTTTGAGCATCCGTACTGCTGTTAAGCTAGATACTTGATTTCTCAAAATTCGCAACTTTCGACTCTGTTGACGAGAGCAGCGCTTGCCAGACATTTGTGCAATTGGTATATTTAATAGGCAGGATAAATCCTGCGACGCCCTTTCATCCCTGGACTAAAGTCACAGGGTTTTCAGGGTATTCTCTATAATTATGGCTTACAGCTAGATAGTTTTCCTAACCCAGAGGCGTTTTCCTTGATTCCATTCAAATTCCATAAAGAAGTCTCCATGCCTTTTCCCGCTTCTGCTTCACAACCGCTAAATTCTCGCTTTCCTTTTATTTTTAACACTCAATTGCTTAGTAAGTGATGTATAATAATGCAAAGCAAAAACCAGATTAATTCCAAAAAACACCAAAGTTAAAACAAATGTAAAAAAAGACGTAAACGACAGCCTGGAACTCATCGTAAACATCGCCAAAATGATTGAGCAAAGCCCAAAACCGGAAGCAAAAGAACTTAAAAGCAGCAACCGCACCTTAGACATAGTTTAATTTAAAGATTATCAGTAAAATGCACTCTTGGCAGCTACAGAGGAGTGCCAAATGATACTTATTACTATATAGCGGAATTGCTCAGTTTCGCCAAGGGCAAAACGACTGCTTTCCTAAAAAGGTGTGAATTATACAGAAAAATACAGCCCGCGCTCTTGTAAACTCCTGTTGCTCGACTTAATATCAATCAAAGGAATTCCCCAGCCTCCGCGAGCATTCCACCTTTCGCCGTACAGTCACCGCAGCCGCAATCCCGCTGACAGCAAAGTATTCGCTTCCAAAACCGCGCTTTCCCTGGGATTCCAAACATTGCCAAAATCCACAAACGGCGTCACCTGCAAAACTCCTTGTTTGTCGTCGGTGCGCTTGCATCGGATACCGCAACTCGGCTGAATCAAAAATCCCGCTATCGGCAAGCATTGCATCCTGACGGTAGCCCTCTTGCAAGGAATAAAATTACTCTATCACTTTTTAAACACTTAATTCCTTAACTCAATATAAAGATAGTTGACAATAACCATGTTTTGTGCATCTAAAAATGACTAAAAAAAACTCCGACCTCCCAAGCTAGCCCTGTAGGTCGGCGGAGCATTCTATCAAACCTGCGATCTGAGAAATAGGTAAATTTTGATAGAGATTACTACATTTTATTGAGCTGCGATCGCAATTCTTCCAACTCAGCGTCAATCACCGGACTCGACTCCGAGCTACTAGCTGCTGCCGTTTTACCCGCTGCCGGCAATTGACCTTGAGACACAGAGCCCCCCGTCAGTTGAGCTTTCATCTGAGCCAACTCGTCGTCAACGTCACCGCCGCTTTCGAGCAAGCGGAACTGTTCCTCTAAATTGCTGCCGCCGGCCGCCAATTCTGCCGAAGCCCCCGCGCGAGCTTCAATCTGCAAAACTTTTTCTTCCATGCGATCAAAAGCCGCCATAGAACTGCCAGTATTCAAGGTGCCAATGGTATTGTTGAGCTGTTCCTGAGCCTTAGCAGCGGATATCCTCGCTTTGAGCATATCCTTCTTAGTCTTAGCTTCGGAAATTTTGCTCTCCAAACCGATCAAGTTGCGCTTGAGACTTTCCACCTGAGTCGATTGCTGATCCAGACTGGCTTTCAGCGTAGCCGCCGTTTCAGCGTGAGACTTTTTGCGAACTAGCGCTTCCCGGGCCAAAGTCTCGTCTCCTTTTTGCAGGGCTAGCTGAGCGCGCTGCTGCCACTGGTTAGACTGAGATTCAGCTTGATTGTACTGAGTCTGGGTGCGCTTTTGAGTGGCGATCGCGCTGGCAACGGCCTGACGCAACTGCACCAAGTCTTCCTGCATATCCGTAACAGACTGTTCTAAAATCTTTTCCGGGTCTTCAGCTTTGTTGACCAGATCGTTAAGATTGGCTTTGACGACTCGGCTAATGCGGTCAAATAATCCCATAATGCTATTTTTCCTGGGTGAGGTGTACGAAGTAGGCGGAAAGCAGGCTTGATAGCCCTAGCCCGCAGTTGTGAAATTCACTCTTGTCAGATTTTTAGTGCGATTTAGTTTTTGGCAATTTTTGCAGACAGATAAATCCAGTTTAAAGCGATCGAGTAATGTGATGCAGGCAAGCTTATTCATGCACCTATCTATTGAGTTTAACTTCGATCCGAGAATTCCCCAACAGGCTTCGAGCCATCTCTAGCTAGGCTGTTGAGAAGTTTTTGCTCGTCCCGAGTCTTGTTCTGTTGCCTGGGGTTCAGGATGCGGGCGGATCGCTCGGTGGCAATTTGGGTGTATTGTTGCCCGGAAGCATTTGTGCTTTCATCGCCGCCAACTCGGTATCCACATCATCGGCACCTTCGAGAGAGAGAAACTTCTTTTCTAAATCATTAGTTCCGAGTTCTGCGATTGCTTCGGAGCGAGCTTCTAGCTGCATGACTTTCTCTTCCATCCGTTCAAACGCGCTCAAAGCGCTGCCGGGACTGAGATTGCCCATCATTTCTTGAAGCCTTTCCGACGATGCGGCCGATCGAGCTCGGGCAATGTACATATCTTTTTTAGATTTTGCCTCGGAAATTTTACTTTCGAGCGTCCGCATATTTTCTTTAAGTTTAGTCACAACAGCGTTCTGTTGTCCGAGACTGGCTTTCATCGCCGTTGCCGTTTCTTGATAAGATTTCTTGCGCGTCAGAGCTTCCCGCGCCAAATTTTCCTCGCCTTTTTGCAAAGCTAGCTGCGCCCGCTGATGCCATTCTGCTGCTGTAGACTCAGCTTGGGAACATTGGCGTTCAGTGCGTTTTTGAGCTGCAATCGCCCCTGCCACAGCTTGTCTGAGCTGCACTAAATCTTCCTGCATATCCATTACAGCCTGTTCCAGAATTTTTTCTGGGTCTTCTGCTGCCCCGACCAAACTGTTAATATTGGCTCGAATCACTCGCCATAGGCGATCGAATAATCCCATTTTGCCCGTCTCCCGATTTTATTAAATTTTAGATTTAGGACTGGGAATTGACAATTACAAAACCAATTTTGTGTTAGACAAAACATTCCTCATTGTCTAGCTTTGTCTAACAATTTAGTTAAAGTTTTTCACCCTTTACCTAATTTATGGCTGATAGTATTGTGGCTTCACCCCTTTTTCTTGGAGTTCTTTCACCAAACGTTCTGCTGAGGCAGGATCGTTCAAAGCCCCCATTTGGATCTTGACACCCTTTGAGAAGTTCCGCACGTAGGCATCGGGAACTGCGGTTCTGGCTTGCTGCAGCGATTTTTCGTCTGTGTAATCGGTGACAACGTAATAGAAACCGTCGGCGGCCCGTGCAGGCCTTCCCAGGGGAGATGCCGCGGCAGGCTGGGCCGGGGATGCTGCGGCTGGGGATGCTGCGGCATCTCCCCTGGGA
>Ga0163145_1000924_pt1 | contig 10583 bp, 10 predicted proteins | sample OliLakLV9_FD_161683 | JGI IMG/M metagenome (GOLD analysis project Ga0163145, IMG submission 161683) | Freshwater microbial mat bacterial communities from Lake Vanda, McMurdo Dry Valleys, Antarctica - Oligotrophic Lake LV.9 | ecosystem: Environmental > Aquatic > Freshwater > Lake > Microbial mats... | reverse complement strand
GGGGGCATACTTCTTTGAAATTTTTAATGGCAAAGCAAATATGAGGTAAAAAAATATTTCTAGATTGAGAGTCCAGCCAATTCCCAACAGCGGTTTTATATTACCCCCAGAATTGATATAGGGAATAAAAAAGAAGCTTTTTACTAGGGCTAATAAAGTAGTTTGATTATCTAGACCATGGTTTTGTTGAATCCACACGAGAATCTGAAATGGACTTTTGATTAACCAATTTAAGAAAAGGGGTAATACGCGATATGGATTAGTAAAACCAAGATTTCCCCAAATGAGAATGAGAGTTGTAGAAATCCAATAAAGCGGAACTATTCTGACGACTCTCTTGACTAAGAAGTTTCTGGAGTCTTTTCTAGTGCTGTAAGACATGATAAAGCCGCTCAAGACAAAAAATATTCTGACGGCTGTAAAATCGGTATGAACATCAGAAAATAGTCTGAAATCAGTATGATAGAAGACAATTGCTAGAGCCGCTAACGCCCTTATTACTTGCAGATTTGTAATCATCTTTTTCTTGCTGTGAATTGTTCAGTAGTTGAGCAAGATGCTCGGTCAACCAGGGTTGTTGCCATCGGATCTTGAGTATTGCTAATGCCGAACTGTAGTTCTTCATACAACTCCTACTTCACTGAGTCTTCAATCGTTGTTCACTAGCCCATCAACTGTAATCTCAAATTGCTGGCTTACTGCTTCAGATCGCTGGATATATCAAAATGCTGTTAACCTTCGTCGATGCTTTCGTTTTGGTAGCTCACTAGCTTTGGTAAACGTGGAATTATGGAATTCTTATCTCTCTGCCTCAGAGACTATTTAGAAAGGCGCGAATTGCTGTCTGAATCCCTCATCCTCTCTACAAGTGATTCGGTGAAAATACGAAAAGCATTACTCAATTGCTGATCTAGTAGTCTGTCAATCATTAATTGACGGGTATCTGAAAGCCGGGAGGTTAGTTGAAGTTAACCCTCAAAATTTTCTTGACAGAACACTAGTTTGCTCGGTTTGCGACTTGAACTGAATAAGGTCGAGCTAAGGTTCCACTAATTCTTGTCTCAAGGAGATCGGAGACACTCGATTAAAGATGTCGTCGTGTATTCCACCTGTTCCCTAGTGAGGTTAAGTGCTGAGGGTAAGTTGATTCCCCAAGGAGAGAGGGTTGAGGCGATCGGGTTCTTAATAGGAATTAAACCGATCTCTTTATAAGCAGGCAAAGAACTAAGTGGATAGAAAAACGGCCGCGCATCAATTTGTTTCTGCTTCAGACCGTCAATCATAGCTTCTTTTGTTAACCCATATTTAGGATCTAGGATAGCTGTCACCATCCAGTAGGTGTTTTTTACCCACGGCTGCTCGTGGTTCAGGGTGATGCCATCCCAGTTGCCCAAGGCTTCCTGGTACCACTGAAAGATTTGGCGCTTGCGATCGACTAGCTCATCAATCCGTTCTAGTTGCGCGAGTCCCAAAGCGGCTTGCATACTACTCATGCGGTACTTGTAGGCCACTTCAGTGTTCCAGAACATTTTGCCGTGGGGATCGCGTCCATGATCGCGGAGGAAGAGGCAGCGCTGATAAATATCCTCGCGATCGGTGACCAGCATTCCCCCTTCTCCAGTGGTCAGAGTCTTGGAGCCATGAAAGCTAAAGGTGCTGACGGCCCCGAAACTACCTGCTTTTTGGCCTTTGTATTCAGAGCCGATCGCTTCGGCTGCATCTTCAATAATGGCGATGTTGTGCTGTTGGGCAATAGCTAAAATTGCATCCATATCCGGCAAATTGCCGTAGAGGTCAACAACGATCGCAGCTTTGGTTTGGGGGGTGATGCGGGCAGCAAAGGAGTCGGCTGAAAGACACCAAGACTGGGCATCGATATCAGCGAAAACTGGGGTTGCCCCCACATAGGCGATCGGTGCAGAGGTGGCAATCCAGGTGATATCAGGCACAATCACTTCATCCCCTGCGCCCACGCCCAATGCGAGTAACGCCAAGTGAAGGGCTGAAGTGCAGGAGGGCAGGGTTACAGAATATTGTCGCCCCACATAGGCAGCAAAAGCTTGCTCGAAGCGGGTGTGGTACAGGTTAGCGTTGCCATACCAGGCATTGGTGACGGCATCAGTCACATAGTCAATTTCCTTCTGGGTAATCCACGGCCCAGCGATCGGAATGCGCTCCATTAAATTAATCCTTCACACATTTCAGATATCCATTGGGAGCAACTGTAATCAATAGCTTTGCCTGTATTTCTTGATCAGTTTGGAAGCGATCGTTATCCCTAAGGAACTCTTGAACAGCAGTTTTCGGATTATTTCCTTGTCCCCAAGGACGATCGGAGGAAAAACTTTCGGGCATATCCTCAATAATCGTGTCAAAAACAATCAAATAGCTACCTTTAGTCACTAACGGGGCATAAAGTTCCAACTCTTTAAGTACATGATTGTGAGTATGGTTGGAATCTAAAATTACTAACACTTGGCGCTTATCCGCAGCAATTTGATGAATTTGCTTAGCGATTTCTTCATTAATAGAAGAGCCTTGAAGCATTGTAATTCTCTTGAACATCGGATGGCTCTCGATTTCAAATCGATTGTGTTCTCGAATATCAATATCAACTCCTAAGACTTGTCCAGCTTCACCTAACAATTCCAACATTGATGCATAAAAAATCAGAGAACCGCCGTGAGCAATTCCTGTCTCAATAATCAAGTCTGGCTTAACTCGCCAAATGATTTCTTGAGTAGCCAATACATCTTGAGGAAACTGAATAATAGGACGACCTAACCAAGAAAAATGATAAGAGTACTCATGCTTAGAACTTCTGACAAACCAATCTTTAGTAACCTCCTTTAATGCCTCATCATTTCCCATTTCATGAATAAATTTTGAATTCCTGAGTGTAAACTCATTGATCTCAGACACAGTTTGAACCTCTTATTCTTGAATCTCTTTAATTACTATTTCAACTGCATATTTTTTGCCATTTTCGTAGAAGTAAGCAGTCGGATAGGGAGGGAATGTCCTAGCTCTGAGGATGTTTAATAAATCCCTAGCTTTATAGGAAGCATTAATGTCTATTTGGCACTTCTTATCCATTTGATTAGATGTGTGGAACGTACCCAATCTATTATCTTGCTCTCTCCTTGGCAATTGGTCTGCAATAATTTGCTCATATGTCTTCTTGAATAACTCTATGACTAACTCACAAGATCTCTGATAAATACTTCCTCCAGTATCTTCCCAAGATTTTTCTAAACGTTTCTGAGCTACGATGTCTCCCGTGTCAATTCCCTCATCAATATAATGCAGAGTTGCTCCTGCTGGAGTTTCATCGACTAGACACCAAAAATTAGGGTGTTTTCCCCGATTAAATGGAAGATAACTAGGATGAAAGTTTAGCCATCCTAACGTTGGAATTTCCAAAATTGGGCCTTTCAAGAGGTAAGACCACCAAGCTAAAATTCCAATTCGTGGTTTTGCGTTAATGATTTGGGTGATGAGTTCTTGATTTTGCAAATCAATAGATTTCCCGATTGTACCAATGTTGGCATAGGACTGACATAGTTCTTGAATGGGTTGATTGTAGCCCCCTCTATCAACAATATCTAAAATCAAGAAATCAATTCGTTCATTCCGCTCTATCAAATACTGAACAACTTGGAATCCAACGTAATCTGAAGCAAGAATAATCATGGATGAAGTACCCTAGCTATAGAATTGATCTGGTATAGACGTGCTAACCAATGACTTCTAATTGAGGAATAGGTATCACAAACTTTCCTCCCCACTCGCGAATGTATGATTGCTGTTGCATAATTTCCTCTTTGAAGTTCCAGGGAAGAATTAGCAGATAATCTGGCTGAGTTTCACGAATCTGATCGGGAGAGTAGATCGGAATATGAGTTCCCGGTAGAAATAGACCTTGCTTATGGGGATTGCGATCGACCACATAGTCAATAAAATCTGTGCGAATACCACAAAAATTCAGTAAGGTGTTTCCTTTTGCAGCGGCACCGTAAGCGACAACTACTCTACCTTGATCCCTAGCGTGAATTAAAAAAGTTAGGAGTTCACGCTTGACTAACTGCACTTTTTTACCGAATTCTAAGTAGGTTTCAATCTGATCTAGACCTGCTTGTAGTTCTTCTGACTTAAGTTGAATAACTCGATCGCTAGCGGTTACTGCTTCAGAACTATGTTTGGCGTAAATTCGTAATGACCCTCCATGAGTCCATAATTTCTCGACATCAAACAGAGTCAATTGATGGGATGAAAAGATTTTTTCTAATGTTGAGAATGAAAGATAGGAGCAATGTTCATGATAAATAGTGTCAAATTGATTTTGCTGAATTAGCTGCAATAAATGGGGGAATTCCATAGTCAGGATACCGCTCTCCTTTAAAAGAAGCTTCATCCCAAAAATGAAATCGTTAAGGTTAGGTACATGCGCCAAAACATTGTTACCCAACAGTAAATCTGCCTGTTTACCTTTGGCAACCAATTCCTTGGCGGTTGCAGTATTAAAAAACTTTACTAAAGTAGGAACTCCCTTTGCTTCAGCTACCTGCGCTACATTAGCAGCCGGTTCTATTCCTAAAATTGGAATTCCTTTTTCCTGGAAATATTGAAGTAAGTACCCATCGTTACTGGCAATTTCAATAACTTGACTACTCTGGTCAAGTTCAAACCGATCTATCATCATATCAGTGTAGGCTTTAGCATGGTTTAACCAACTGTCTGAGTAAGAGGAGAAATAGGCATAGTCTTTAAAGATATGTTCAGGAGGTTCAAATTGCTCCAATTGAACTAAGAAACAATTCTGGCAAACATAAGCATGAAGTGGATAAAACTTTTCGGCACAGTGAAGATGCGCTTTAGACAGAAAGGCATTGGATAAGGGAGACATGCCTAAGTCTACGAATGTGTGTTGTAGAGAATCGCCACAAAAGCGACAATTACCAATTGTCACAGAGTAATACTTCCTTTAACTAATTAGGTTGAATTTCTATGGTTTCCCACTTAAATTGAGGTCTGACTATGCCTGGAATGGCTCCTGTATACCCATGTCTGCCCTGATTGCTTTCAATGGATTCAATGACTGCAAAGGTGAGGGCTTTGGGTGCATCGAAATGCACTGTAATAACGGGTTCAAAAGAACTTAATGCTAAGTTGATAGTATAGGTTCCATTGTTCAAAAAGTTACCCGGAATCTTACATTCTGCGATGTAATCACCAGGGGTTAAAACTCTAACAGTTCGGGGGGATACGATGAAAGCTCGGACATCGTTATCAACATAAAAGTGAAAGTTGGGCACAAACTTCAGGTTGTCTTGTTGCAGGATTTTGTAGTGCATACAAATCCTGATTTCCTCATCGATTTTGACCTCGGTAACAACTTGATCCTTGCTGTTAATAATGGAGCCGGAAATTAAGATGGCGTACTCATTACCAATAACTTCATCACTGTTAAATAAGCCATTGTGGTCATCTGTGACAGGTGCTAAAGGGGCTGCTTCTGTAGTAGTAACCTGGGGTTGCTGGGGTTGCTGATTTCGAGTGGTTTGTCTAACGAAACTTAGGTAATAATCGATCGTTTCATCGGCGCTACCATAGAACCGAACGATTCCCTTATCTAGCCAAAATGCTTTTTGACACGATCGCTGAATCGAGTCCAAATCATGGGAGACCAGCAGCACTGAACCGCTAGCATCCCAAAGTTTGTCTAAACGCTGCTTAGCCTTATTCTTGAACCGCTCATCGCCTACAGACAGGACTTCATCTAGTATCAGAATGTCAGGTTGTACTTCAGTGGCGATCGCAAATCCTAACCGCGCAATCATCCCAGAGGAGAGGGCTTTAACCGGGGCAAGGGCGTAATCTTCCAGTTCGGCAAACTCCAAAACCGATCGGGTTTTTGCCACCATTTCTTCCTTGGAAAATCCCAGAAAAATGCCATAGAGAACGATGTTGTTCTTCACCGAATCGTCTAGGTCAAATCCGGCTCCTAATTCAATCAGTGGGGCAATTTTACCGCGTACTCGGACAGTGCCAGTGGTAGGTTGTAAAATGCCGCAAATAACTTTTAACAAAGTTGATTTTCCGGAGCCATTGGCACCAAGAATTCCTACCTTCTCACCTGCATCTACGGATAGGCTGATTTGATCCAAAATCAATTTCTTGGCAGGCTGGCGGCGTTTCCCTTCAATAAAAGACAACACAGTCTTCTTTAAATCGTAAGAAAACTCTTCTTGTGTCCGTCGCCACAAGGAAACGTTGTCTAGCCGAATTACTTCCCCCATCGATGCAACAGTCCTAAATCATTTGTGAGAGTGAGAGGCTTGGTGAGACGGGAATCCGTAGGAATTTCCGCTCCCCATCCAGGTTGGATCGCTATAGCAAATCCATAAATTGACCACGCCACCAGTGGAAACAGCATAGCCCAGTTGTGAAGACAATGATGCCACTTAACAGTGCTGTGGCAGTTAAACCCAAATCAAAGGAGTGGTTGAGGGCAATTTGTTTGATGCTTTCCGTGATGGGAAAGAGCGGATTGATTGCCAGCAATGGACGCACTTTGGGGGAGATGATCGAGACAGGGTAAAAAATGGGAGTGCTAATCCACAGTAAAAAAACGATAAGTTCGTAGAAGTAGGGCAAGTCTCGAAAAAATACATATAGCCCACTCACCAAAAATCCTACTCCCGTAGAAACCAGCACTAGAGCGAGAATTGGAATAAAAAGTAGCAGTAGGCTAAGGGGATCACCAGAGGTTACCATCGTGACGATGATCAGCAGGGGCAAGGAGCCAACAGCAAATTGAAATAGGTTGGCGGCAACCATCGATACGGGGAAAATGCTGACGGGCAGGCGCACTTTATTCAGCAGAGAGCCATTGGCAACCACGCTGATCAGGGCTTGGCTGGTGGAGGTGGAGAAAAAGTTTAGGATCACCAGCCCGGTGAAGGCTGAGAGCATGTACTTCACGATCGATCGATCGTAGTCGGGGTAGTCTCGGACAAAGGTGCCCCCGAAAAGTACAGTGTAGACCCCAGTCATAATCAGGGGGTTCAACAGCGACCAGTACACACCCAAAAATGATCCGCGATACCTGACTTTCAAGTTTTTCGGCACCAGGACATTCAAAATTTCCCAGTAGCGCTGGACGGAAGGTGGAACTGAAATGCTGGACAGTGGGGCCATGATGGTAATTTGAGGCAGGCTTTAACAATCTGTAGGTCGTCGATTAAAAACCTATAGAAGTAAGTGGTCGGTCTACAGCATAGTCTTTTTCCCTCATCCTCTTACCCCTTCTCCCCAGGGAGAAGGGGAACTGGACTCTGGCTCCCTCTCCCTGGGGAGCTTGTCATTACCAACATCTCTTAAAAAGCTTAGAGAGTGTCTGACAAATGCTCCAGACCTTGCACTTGCCCCCTAAATCCCCCAATTCTGGGGGACTTCAATCTCAGAACCCCCCAGAATTGGGGGGCAGGGGGGCGGTTCGGGCGACAATTTGGACCTTCTCAGAAGTTTAGAATTCACATTTTTGAGAAATCTTCGATTTCTCAAAAATGTTGGTAATGACAAGCCCTGGGAAGAGGGTTGGGGTGAGGGAATTGACTTTATTTAGTCCATAATCCTAAGTAACTCGATTAAGAGTCTCTGGTTTTGGTCATTCTGTCAACTCAGACCTAATCTTGGATGTACTCCTGCCCATTGAGCAAGGCAATCTCTGCTCGCAAGAATTCTCGTCCCAGGTAGGCGGCGTGGTCGAAGCGCGTGACGGGGCAAGGCTGGGGTTGCTCAAATAGATGGATGCAAATCTCCTTGGCAGTTCTGCCCGTAAAAATGGCGGTGGAGGAGCGATCGACTTTGCCACGCACCGGAATCGGGTTACCTGTGTCTGGGTCAAGGGCTAGTCCACGATCGTCAATCACGTTGGTGTAATGTTTAGCGCAGATTTGGTGGGCAGCGCGATCGAGGTAGATAATAAAGTACCCTGCTGGATCAAGATCGATGAAGCGTTGTGAGAGTTTTTGGTCAATTGCAGACCCGGTTTCAAGCATTTGAGTCATATCCGGCGCGGTTCTGTAGGGTTGTGCAATGAAATGTGTAGCCATCCACACATCTTAAACTGCTGCTAAGAATTCCACTATTAGAGATTGTCTGAGATGTATTGATAGAGGTCACGCTCGAAAGTTCCATGAGATCTGCTAGCTTGATCGTAGAAAGATTCTGAACGTGATGTACCTATGTCTGATTCTGTGCCTAATTCTATGCAAGCGCTGACCTATCCCCCCAGCTTCAAAGGCGACCAAACCGATGACTACCACGGGGTGACGATCGCCGATCCCTACCGTTGGCTGGAAGATCCCGATTCACCAGAAAGCAGAGCGTGGATTGAGGCGCAGAATCAAGTCACCTTTGACTATTTAAATCAGATTCCAGGGCGAGAGCAAATCCAGAAGCGCCTCACGCAGCTTTGGGACTACGAACGCTACAGCCTCCCATTCAAGGAGGGCGATCGGTATTTCTACTTCAAAAATGATGGATTGCAGAACCAAAGCGTTTTGTACACCCTAACTGCTTTGGATGCGGAACCCGTGGTCTTGCTAGACCCCAACCAGCTTTCAGATGATGGGACGATCGCCCTCTCTGGTTTGGACATCAGTACCAACGGCAAATTCATGGCCTATGGCTTGTCTACGGCTGGCTCCGATTGGCAGGAATGGCGAGTGCGAGAAGTGGCAACGGGGCAAGATTTGACCGATCATCTGCGCTGGGTGAAGTTTTCCGGAGCAGCGTGGACAACGGATAACCAGGGCTTCTTTTACAGCCGTTACGCGGAACCCAATCAGGAAGCTGAGTTACAGGAAGCGAACTATTTTCAGCAGCTTTACTACCATCGCCTCGGTACACTTCAGAGTGAGGATGTTTTGATTTACGATCGCCCCGACGAAAAAGAATGGGGCTTCAACGGCAGTGTCACCGAAGATGGACATTACCTAATTATCTCGGTGTGGCAGGGAAGCAACCCCAAAAACTTGATTTTCTACGAGGATCTGACTCATCCTGATGCACCCGTAGTGGAACTGATCAACACCTTCGAGGCCGAGTACAGCTTCATTGAGCATGAGGGGTCTGTCTTTTGGTTCCGCACGGATTTGGCGGCTCCTTGCGGTCGGGTGGTAGCGATCGACATCACTGATCCCGATCGATCGCACTGGCGCGAAGTGATTCCCCAAGCCGCAGAAACCCTGCAAGGGGTCAACGTGCTGAATCACCAGTTCGTCACCTCCTATCTCAAGGATGCCCACACCCAGGTCAAAATCTTTGCCCTGGATGGTTCCCTGGTGCAAGAGGTAGACTTGCCTGGACTCGGCTCTGTCTCAGGGTTTGGAGGCAAGCGTGAAGACACCGAAACCTTCTATAGCTTCACCAGCTTCACCACACCGCCCACGATCTACCGCTACGACATGGCAACCCACCAAAGTCAGCTATTTCGCCGTCCTGAGGTGAGTTTTAATCCGGATGACTATGAGACGCAGCAGGTGTTTTATCAAAGCCAGGATGGAACTCAAGTGCCGATGTTTATCACCCATCGCAAGGGCTTGCAGTTGGACAGCCCGAAGCCAACTTACCTCTATGGTTACGGCGGGTTTGGAATTTCGCTAACGCCCAGTTTTTCTGTGGGAAACCTGGTGTGGATGGAGATGGGCGGCATTCTGGCGATCCCAAATTTGCGCGGCGGGGGCGAGTATGGCGAAGACTGGCACCAGGCGGGGACAAAGCTGAAGAAGCAAAATGTCTTCAATGATTTTATCGCAGCGGCGGAATGGCTGATTGCCAAGGGCTATGCGTCCCCCGAAACCTTGGCGATCGGCGGCGGGAGTAATGGCGGTTTGCTGGTTGGGGCGTGCATGATCCAGCGTCCTGATTTATTCGCGGCGGCGCTCCCAGCAGTGGGTGTGATGGATATGCTGCGATTCCACAAGTTTACGATCGGCTGGGCTTGGGTGTCTGACTACGGTTCCCCCGATGATCCAGCGGAGTTTCAAGCGCTCTATGCCTACTCGCCCTTGCACAATCTCCAGCCCAGAACTGCCTATCCCGCAACCCTAATCACCACGGCTGACCACGACGATCGCGTCGTCCCTGCCCATAGCTTCAAGTTTGCGGCGGCGCTCCAAGCGGCTCACCACGGCCCAGCACCGGTGCTAATTCGAGTGGAAACCAAGGCGGGTCACGGAGCCGGAAAACCAACGGCTAAGGTGATTGAGGAGATCAGCGATCGATGGGCGTTTCTGTCCCAAACCTTGAAGGGAGAACTAAAACTCGCTGATACTGCGTTGGCTTAAGGTTGGGGGATGACATTCGGAATTCTGCATTTGCCCCCAACCCCCCAATTCTGGGCAGGGTGGTTTCCTGTTGGACAATGGAAAATTCGGGGGACTTGGTTAGCGAGTTGATGGACGCAATCGGGGAGAGTCCGAGTGCCCAAGCGACGGGCTAAAGTAATCAGAAACGAGTTGACGACTGCCCAACTAAGAAAGTGTTTGTAAGAGAGTATTTGTAACCAAGTATTA
>Ga0163145_1000922_pt1 | contig 10595 bp, 8 predicted proteins | sample OliLakLV9_FD_161683 | JGI IMG/M metagenome (GOLD analysis project Ga0163145, IMG submission 161683) | Freshwater microbial mat bacterial communities from Lake Vanda, McMurdo Dry Valleys, Antarctica - Oligotrophic Lake LV.9 | ecosystem: Environmental > Aquatic > Freshwater > Lake > Microbial mats ... | reverse complement strand
TTTTTGCACAGCCAGATGGGTTAGAAATGCCTCAATCTCGACCCGTCCCATTTCATTGGGATGGCGCTTGTCATGAAATAGAATATACCGCCTGACCCACTGCACGTAGGTTTCTTCTGTACGGTAAGCATAATGCTTGAGCCGGATCACATCTCGCAATTGATCTAAGAGCTTTTTTGGGCGAGGTTCCATAACTATGCAGTCACAACGAAGTATGTGTCTGATGATACCCGTAATGCCAACCACACACGTCTGAAGATATGCGGAAATTTTCCTCAGATCCACCTCGATCGGCGTATTATGAAGAAGATTTCCTCAGATCCACCTGATTTGGAGGGATCTGAGGAAACAATCTGCCTATCCCCCCTTTTTGGGGTGGATCTGCGGAAAAATTCCGTCTAATAACAAGTTAGCCCTCAATCCTCGGTGGGGGAGAGTTGAAAGTTCATCTGTGAGTTGCAAGGCTTCAGTAACTGTAAGTTTTGGGGTGGGGAGCAGTTGAAATATTGCCTCTAAAAAGACTAAATGGTTTGCGTGTTTACGGAATCAACAATCTCGTGACTGTAGTTTTACTTGGTGTCAGTGTTTCTACGCCAATACATACCATTCCCTTCTAGGAGAAGCAGCAGATGAGAAAGGCTCTTTTTGTTGGACGTGAAAGAGAACTGAGTACGCTCAACAAACTTTTATTACAGGCTTCAGAGGGACGTGGTGCCGTAGTATTTATTGAAGGTGAAGCAGGAATAGGAAAGTCATCTCTAATATCGCAATTTCAAGAACTTACCTCGGCTCTCCCGGCTTTGCGCTGATAAGACAACCTTATATCAAACTATCACTGGGTTTCAGCCGTCGATCGGGCGGCATTTTGTAGCCTTTCATACGATTTCAACCACAGATCCGGAAGAGCCCTTACCTCTAGGATAGAAAATGCGAAGCAAATGCGATTTGTTTACGGATATTGCTATGAAGACAATGGGGGACAAAACGCATATCAGCCATTTGTAGAAATTCTTAGTACTTTGCTTGAAACTAACAAGACTGCAAGCAACCTAGCTATTATGTTCCTTTCTATACTGCGTGAGACAGGTATAGACTGGCTGAACATGATCCCTGGAGTTGGTTCAGCAGTTGGAGCAAGTATTAAGACGGCATCAATAGCAGGTCAGTGGGCTTTAGGAACGGGAAATCATCAATTACAAGCTGATTCACTCACGAACCAATATATAAAGTCGATTTCAAAAATTGTCACCAAGTATCGACCTATGGTAGTGGTCATTGAAGATGCTCATTGGATTGATGAATCATCTTGTAACCTTTTAATGCGTCTTGCAAGCAGGGTAATTTCATTACCTGTGCTAGTAGTTGTTACTTGCCGCTCAAGCTATTTGAACGAGGGGCATCCATTAAGTAAGATCAGGAATGAATTATTAATGAAGGATTTAATATCAGTTCTTCCTGCATCTGGATTAAATATTGAAGAAACTAAAGAGTATATTGTGCGTCGTTTTGGCTCAATTTTGAACTTACATCTAGCAGAATGGCTCACTAGTATTTGCAAGGGGTCGCCTCTTTTTGCTACTCAGTATCTAAATTTGCTGGGGCAAAATGGTGTCATACAACAGACAAACGCTGGACAATATTCCTTTAATGGTGAAATCAAAAGCATTATGGGTAAATGGGAGATTACTGGTCATCTTGCTAATACAGCGATACCAGAAACTATTGAGGCTTTGTTAGAAGAGCGAATTAAGAGGATTTTGGAAGAAGATAGAGAAATGCTTCAAGTTGGTGCAGTACAGGGTGAGCAGTTTTTCTCGACGATTTTAGCTGATCTTCTCCAACAAGAAGAAAGAAATGTATTAAAACGCTTACGAAGGGTGATGGAACAGCATCATGTTGTAAATATTTATTCAGGCTCAGAAATATCTGTTTCCAAATCAGAAGTATACTCATTTGAACATATAATGCTTCAGCAAATGCTGTACAAAAAATTAAGTCCTCGTGAAAGAAGTTTATATCATCAAGATGTTGCAAACCTACTTGAAAAGATGCTTGCCAACGAAAAGAACTCAACTCGTAGGCTAATACTTGAGGTCGCAAATCACTTTAATCAAGGAGACTTGCCTTTGAAAGCAGCACATTATTATAAGCAGGTCTCACAATCCCTTGTTATCGATGGAGCCTATACTGAAGCGATTCAAATATGCAAACGAGCAATCGAAACCATCAAAAATCATGATGAAGCTAATCATTTAAAGGCTGAATTAATCGAACTTTTATTGGTTTCGACAAGATGGCGAAGAAGTTTAGAGATAAAAGCAGAACTGTCACTTTTAAACCTTGCAAAAGAAGGAGAAGATGCGGCTGAAAAAGCAGGAGATTTTTCACTATTAGCTAGATTAAAATATAATCGTGCAATACTTGCAGGTGAAGCAGAAGGTTTGTCATCTTTCTTACAAGGTCTACGGGATGCTTTAGAGGCTGCGAAGAAGGCAGATGATTCTATCGGCGAGTTCATGATTACGTCTCAATTAGGACAAGAACTTAGAGGGCAGGACTTTAAAGCTGGCATACAACTCCAGCGACAAGCTATGTCCTTGTTTAAAGAGAAAGTACTAAGAACGAATCAAGAAATTCCCTCTGAAATCGCGAAGCAGTATTATTATATGCAAACCCTCTTGGGCGTTGGTGAGTTTGATTCAAGCCACTTTGAAGAAGCAATTGATTTACTTCAAGGAAGTGCTAATGGCTTTAAGCAGTTGGGAGTTATAGATGAGCTTCCAGAGTGCTTAAATTATCTAGCGCAAACCTATTTTAGATTAGGATTATTTGAGAAAGCTGAAGAAGCTCTTGTAGAAGCTATAGAAGTAGTCCAGGATACTGATGAAGTTCATTCTTGGAATGGTTACAACTTAGCCTTACGCGGCAAATTATATCTAGAGTGGAATAGAATTGAGGATGCTGCTGCTCCAATCCTTTTAGGTTGGAAAGAAAGTCAAAGAACTCAACTGAAGTGGCAAACTCCTTTAGTAAGAAATTATTACGCTGAGCTTTTGATGAATCCAAAATACAATGGATTTAATCTGATTGAAGCTGATCTTCAATTAGCTATTACGATAGAAGAGACGCAACGTTCTGGTTATCATCGTAGTGCAATTATGGCTCTTTCTCTCCGTAGTTTAGTTGCTTTAATGGATGAGAAGTTTGAGGCTGCTCTTACGTACAGTTCGCAAGCCGTTAGCTATCTACGAAAGATGGGAACTTTGCCAGCTTTACGAGCAGAAGAAATTCTTTTCAACCATTATCAAGTGCTAACAGCTTTAGAAAAGCATAGTGAAGCTCAACATTATATAAGACAGTCATCTGCTATTCTTGAGAGAAAGGCAAATGCTATAAAAAATAAGGACTATCAGTTTGCATTTCTTGAACGTGTTCGACTAAATCGAGACATTCGCAAATCGGCAAGGTTACCTTAATATTAAGGTCGTTTGTAGAAAACGGGCTAACAAGTCGTTGCAGCGGCGGAATAAATATGGTTGATTGTGAAGCTAAGGCTATCTGCCGCCGCTGAACTTGGTCGTTATGCCGCTCAAGTTATATGTGGGGCTAGCTCTTGTAGCACTTACTTGATTGAGAATATTTTGCTACTTGATAAACAAGGTGATGATACCTACAACCGCACTCACAAAGCCAATCAAACCGACCAATCCACTGATGATGGGATTTTCTTTGATAATTTCAATGACTGCTGCTGGGTATCCTCCATAAACATCCTTCCAAGTTGAATTCGTTTTGAGTGAACCATCAGCGGCACGTTCAACTATATTGGCAAGGACATCTACTTTCCTTAAAGTTGACTGGTGAAGTTTGACATAGTGTTTGTTGGTAAAGGCATCTGCTTCCGTTTTTCCGTCTAAAAAATCTCTGTGTGTTATCTGATTCTTTGCCACTAAACTTGTCAGCCGAGGGTGCTGAATATAACCGACACCGTAAATGGCAATCAGTAAACGGGACAAATCGACTAATTTGGACTCACTTACGTCTTCAGGTACGCCTTGAAGAACTTTGAAGCGGTGGGCTATTGCTGGAAAACCATAATTGATGTCTCTCATATTCCAATGCAACCAAATACGCGAGCTATGGCAGCGCGCAAAATCGTAAAACTCTTCTAGCATCAGCTTTTCGAGTTCATTGTAATGCTGTTCTAGTGCGGTTGCAGAGTACCCTTTCCTCTCTGCAATTTGATGGATGGAGAAAGAAGTGGTTTGACCGGAATCCAGATTGCGGACAGCAACAGAGGTAATCCTTGGAGATGAGCCATCAGGTCTGTCATAGAAACTTTCACAAGAATAGTGAATAACAATTACCTGATCAGACTTACTCATTAGTTCAGACAATTTTGTTTTTGTTTGCCTGCGCTTCTGCACTTTGTTCCAAGCTTCACCCATTGAAGAACTTCCCGATACAAATTTATCGTCAATTAAGGCAAATTAGATGTCACCTAATGGACTCTCTAAGATCCCAACTTGAGTCTAGCGTAACCATAGAGATTATCTAGAGCGGATTGTATAAGCAAGCACCTGAACCAGACGGCTAGGAGCGTATCGGTTAATATGGAGAATGTCTATTTTCTCAAAATCGACCTATGCTGCGAGAAGATCTTAAGAAAGAATTAGATAAGCTAAACGATGAGCAACTTAAAAAAATTGCTGATTTCATAGCCTTCATTGAGTTTCAGTCTAAACAAGTCGTATCGTCTGTCCCACTCTGGCAAAGGGCAACATCCTCTGAGAGGGCTAGGGAATTTCGTGAATGGGTTTTACAACTTCCCAAAGGCAGTCCGAGTCTACGAGACGAAGCCTTTAGCCGCGATAGTATTTACGAATGATGACGAAATATTTGCTTGACACTAATGTTGTCATGCGATTCTGCAATTCTTCTGACGTGCAGCATAAGCTTGCAGCGAATGCAATTTCTCGTCTGCTCATGCAATCAGATGAATGTTTCCTTGTGACGCAAGTAATTATTGAGTTTTGGGTTGTTGCCACAAGACCAACTCAAGTCAACGGTTTGGGCTGGACTGTAGAACAAACCAGAAGCACGATAGATCAACTTCTTGATCGTTTTCCAGTCTTGGAAGAATCTCCGCAGATTTTTCCAAATTGGCTGAACTTAGTCACAACTAACAGAGTTATGGGTAAACGCACTCATGATATTCGTATTATTGCAGCTATGCTTGCAAATAAAATTACACATCTCTTGACCTTCAATCCAAGCGATTTCACAGGTGTATCAAGTATTACAATCACCCATCCGCAAGATTTGACCCCGTTTGACGCTAATGAGCCATAGTGTTAGCGATCGCAGCATAACAAATCGATGGAGCCGACCGTCGAGAGCTTATCTATGAGAATCAGGGTCATCTGCGGCGGCTCATCTCAATCGTTAGCTGGCTTCGTTTTTGGGTTGAGACGGTAATTGCAAGATTATTTTCTGGGTCTTCACGTCCGGTGTATTTTAAGCTCATTGAGGAAATACGATAGCTAGCCCAGAGAAAATCTATAGCGGCAGCTAGCCGTCTTCGGCACACAATGATGAAGACCAAAGAAAGAGTTCGTCTATGTTTGCACAACTGCCAGAGTCTCGAATGCACTGGGTTCGCTGGGTATTGACCATTGCTTGGCTCCTGGTAATCGTTTCCCTATTTTATGATCCCTGGACATCGGCATTAACCGAACCCAACCATCCCTGGAGTCCCTTGCGGCTATCCAACGCCTGTGTAGAAGTGCAAGGCATATGTTTATCCGAGCAACCCTACCCATTGAGCACCACCCTCTTCTGGGGAGCGATTGTCCCAGTCGCAATCTTTATTTTATTGGTGTTTGGACATGAGCTATGGCGGCGGATCTGTCCTCTTTCTTTTTTATCTCAGATTCCTCGCGCCCTAGGCTGGCAACGACAATTTAGACGGGAGAATAAAAAGACTGGGAAGGTGCGCTACGAATTGGCAAAGGTCAGTCCCGATTCGTGGCTGGGTAGAAACTATCCCTATGTCCAATTTGGCTGGCTGTTTGTGGGATTATGTGGGCGAATTTTATTTTTTAATGCCGATCGCCTGGTGCTGGCAGGTTGGTTACTATTTACAGTTGTGGCTGCGATCGCAGTTGGCTATTTTTACGGAGGCAAATCCTGGTGTCAATACTTTTGCCCAATGGCACCCGTTCAGAGCATCTATAGTGAGCCGGGGGGCTTATTAAGTAGCAAAGCCCATATGAGTGATCAGTCCATCACTCAATCGGTGTGCCGCACTGTTCTGCCGGATGGTAAAGAGCAGAGTGCTTGTGTGGCGTGCCAGAATCCTTGCATTGACATTGATGCAGAACGCACCTATTGGGATAGCTTAAACAAGCCTGAAACCTCATTTCTTCGCTATGGGTATGTGGGGTTAGTCGTAGGCTATTTTGGCTATTATTATTTGTACGCAGGCAATTGGAACTATTACTTTTCTGGAGCGTGGCTCCGACAAACCGATCAGCTAGCCTCTTTGTTTAGTCCCGGGCTGTATTTATTTGGGCATTCCATCAACATTCCCAAATTGGTTGCTGTTCCCCTTGTGTTAGGCGGCTGTACAGCGATCGGCTATGGGGTCGGGCAGTGGATTGAAAAACGCGCCAAATCTTACAGTCGGCGACATCATGTCAAACTGGCGATCGAGACAATTCGACATCGCATTTTTACTCTTTGCACCTTTGGGATTTTCAACTTCTTCTTTATTTTTGGCGGTCGTCCCTTAGTGCAACTCATGCCTTGGTCGGTACAATACCTCTACGACCTGGGGCTTGTTTCCCTGAGTACTCTCTGGCTCTACAAAGCTTGGCGGCGCAGTCCTAATCTCTATTCCCGTGAAAATCTCGCCAGTCGATTCCGCAAACAATTGGAGAAATTGCAACTCAACGTTTCACAGTTTTTAGAAGGGCGTGTACTCAGCGACCTCAACACCCATGAAGTCTATATATTGGCCAAAGTTCTTCCTGGCTTTACCCGCGAGAAGCGACACCAGGCATATAAGGGAGTTGTTCGAGAAGCATTAGAAGAAGGTTATGTGAACTACTCCAGCAGTCTGGAAATATTGCAGCAAATGCGCCAAGAAATAGGGATTACCGATGACGAACACCGCATCGTGTTGGAGGAATTGGGCATTGAAGATCCAGAATTACTCAACCCCAATCGTCAACGCAGTTTAGAGAATCAGATCCGCTTAAGCGGTTACCGCAAATCACTGGAGCGATTAATGCTACTACAAAGCAAACAGCCCAATCGCACGGCAGTTGAGCAATTGTCACTCCCAGATTCAGCCGCAATGCGTTCTCTGCGCCGCGAATATTCGATCGCACCCCAGGAAGAAGAGTGGATTCTGAGTGGTTTTTCGGTGAACGCTGGCAGTGTCAAAAAGGCTGAGTTTCTACTGGCTCGATTACCAAAATTGATTGATTGTTACCGCGCATTAAATCAACCGATGCTCATGGAGCATCAAGCGGTGTTAACGCTGCTGCGAGAAAATATAAAGCATAAAAAAGAACTGATTGTACGATCGATTCTGGAAACGCTGGAAAGGCTCCAAAATGATCCGAATGCTCTATCCCTAGCGAGGTCTTTGCAAAGGGCTTCTCCGGCAATTTTAGTGGAACTCTTAGAGCAGGAGAACTGGGGCGATCGCTTACCACCAGAAATTTTTAAATCCCTGACTCAGCCCGGAGAAACGCCCGTAGCTTGTTCTCTGGAAGCTCCCCTTGAGGAAGTTTTGAGTCATTTAGAAGCCCTGCTCCAGGAGCAAAATCCCTTAATTCAGGCGGCAGCACTCTATACGATCGCTCAATTGGATGCCGAACGCAGTCTGGCGATCGCCCGAGATCAGATTCACAAGTCCAGCCCTCAGCTTTTGCAGGAAACTGCCGAACGGCTACTGTCTTTGCCAACGTCAAATCTGGCTCTAAATGAATGTCCGACGCTAGAGAAATTGGTTTATTTATTCAATAGCGATTTCTTCCACCGGATGCAGAGTGAAACGTTGATTGCGCTAGCCGATCGGTCAGAGGTGAGAACCTACTCCAACGGTGACGTGATCACAGAAGCAGGCGACACCTGTCGAGAATTGTTACTGTTGATTGAAGGTGATGCCAATATTCACTATCAAACTGGGGCTGAGATTCATGTTGAACAGTTTCATCCTGGGCAGACGCTGGATGAACTAGACATCCTAGCGCACAGCAGCTCAGAGAATACCATCATTGCAGACAGTGAAATGACCCGAATTCTAGCGATCTCCGTCGATACCTTTGACGACTTACTCGATCATGACCCTGATTTTGCACGGAGGGTCTTGGAGTTAGAAAGTCGGCAATTACAGCGATTTGTGCGATCGGTGCAGCCCCTTTGAAGGACTATTTACTCATGACCAACAAATTTCGCACACCTGGATATCATCCAATCCGAAAGCTAAAGGTAATCTTAGCGGGTCTTCATGTTGCAGTAATAACCGACTTTAGTGTTGCTTATAAAGTGATTTTTTCAGTGCCCATTCTAGGCGGTGCTTTCTACTTTCGACAATGGATAGATGTCAGCTTGATATTGTTAGCGGTGGGGCTAATGCTGATTTCTGAATTGTTTAACAGCGCGATCGAAGTCTTGTGCGATTTTGTGGAACCTCAGCAGAACGATCGTATCCGCGTCACTAAAGATATTGCTGCGGCAGCGGCTGGTCTCAGTATCCTGGTGTGGGCAGCAATTTTAATCGTTGAAAGCATCCGTCTTTTCCAGTTATAGAATAGAGAGTAGCTTAAAGGTTTGATCTGCTATCCGATAGGTATAAGGAAGCTCTGGCAGGGAGAACCACAGATTACTTGGCTCTCCCGGCTTTGCGCTGATAAGACAACCTTATATCAAACTATCACTGGGTTTCAGCCGTCGATCGGGCGGCATTTTGTAGCCTTTCATACGATTTCAACCACAGATCCGGAAGAGCCGATTACTTTAAGTAGTTAAACAAAATCAATTACACAAAAAAGTAGCTGAAAGGCTGGATTGTCGCGAAGCTAGTGTGAAAATAATTTTGTCGGACTACTTACCACGATTTGAAGTGTTCAGTTGCCAGCCAGCTAACAAGTCGTTGGAGCGGCGAATGAAGATTTGTTACTTCGTTTCAGTATTGTCGGTCGCCGCTCAACAGGAGCGTTAACCAGCAGGTGTTGAGCACATCTCAATATCTCAATTAATCAACAAGGAGCAAGTTTCTCTTGCTTTCAGAGACTTTTCTACCGCAAGCAACTGCACGGCTGATTCTCCGTCGGTTAATTGATCTGGATCGGGAACGGTTTCTTGCTTATCGCCAAGACCCTCAAGTAGTCCGATTCCAAGGTTGGTCAATGCTCTCTGACGCTGAAGCACAATCCTTTATCAACGACATGCAGACAGCAGCAATCGGGATACCAGGTGAATGGTTTCAAATTGCGATCGCACATAAGCAATCGAACTTGCTCCTAGGTGACATCGGGATGCAGATTTATCTTAAACACCCAACGATCGTAGAAATTGGTTTTACTTTGGGGCGTGAAGAGCAGGGTAAAGGATATGCACAAGAAGCAATTCAAGCTCTGCTTGATCCACTGTTTCAGCGTGGAACCATCAGCAAGATTGTAGGTATCACGGACATGCGAAATGAACCATCGGTTCGTTTGCTTAAGCGATTGGGAATGAGTTTCGTGCGATCTGATGAGGTAGAATTCAGGGGTGAATTATGTATTGAGCAAATATTTGAGTTAGCAAAAGAGGATTGGTTACTCCGTAAAGCTGGCTAACATTGCAGTGCAACGGATTGAAGGAACCAACTGGTGCTGAGTTCAAGGGGATCGGCAGCCGCTGACCGCAACCGTTATCCTGCTCACGATGGCACCAAAGCCAACTCGCCCCGAGGGATGCAATGACGGATTTCGACGCTCTTCGCGCCCTGTTCATTAATACGTCTCTCAAGAGGAGGAGCGATGAAAGCCATACGCGGTTGCTCCTTGGTGCTTCCGCGGCCATTATGAAGAAGAACGGTGTTTCGGTCGAACATCTGCATTTAGCTGCGCACGACTGTCCCCCAGGCGTCTACCCTGATATGACAGAGCACGGCTGGACTAAAGACGAGTGGCCCGTGCTTTGGAAGAAAGTAAAAGCGGCTGACATTCTCATCGTAGGGACTCCGCTTTGGTTAGGGGAAGAAAGCTCGATCTGCCGGCTCCTGATCGAGCGACTCTACGCCATGTCTGAACAGCTCAACGACAAGGGGCAGTCGATTTATTATGGCAAAGTCGGAGGCTGCGTCATCACCGGGAACGAAGACGGTCTCAAGCACACGGCGATGACGATCGGATTCGCACTCAACCATTTGGGCTACACAATACCACCTCAAGCTGATTGTGGATGGATTGGCGAGGCTGGTCCCGGCCCTTCCTATGGTGACGAAATTGAAGAGGGCGGGCGTGTCGGCTTCGACAATGACTTCACACAACGAAATACCACGATCATGACCTGGAATTGCATGCACCTTGCACGCC
>Ga0163145_1000921_pt1 | contig 10596 bp, 10 predicted proteins | sample OliLakLV9_FD_161683 | JGI IMG/M metagenome (GOLD analysis project Ga0163145, IMG submission 161683) | Freshwater microbial mat bacterial communities from Lake Vanda, McMurdo Dry Valleys, Antarctica - Oligotrophic Lake LV.9 | ecosystem: Environmental > Aquatic > Freshwater > Lake > Microbial mats... | reverse complement strand
TGATAATATTTGCGACAACCGAGAAAAAGTATGCCAAAACTCATCATAAATGAACGCAAATGGTACAGGCCAGCCGGACTGTCGCAGTTTTTCAATACCAGCAACCATGCGCGAAATCTCTGCTTCAGACAAAAATGAATCTAGTTGAAAGTAGCCTTCTTTTTTGAGATTGAATAACAGTTTGTCCATGTGTTCTTGCTCAACTGAAAGAGGACTTCCAGATAGTGAAGTAACATCTTCACCTACACTTAGCTGGGGATTGAGGCTTTTCCAATAGTCGGGATTTTGAGCTTGCTCTAAAATAGTTTTGACGCTAATCATCGGTTTTGGCTGTGTCTCCCCTGAGTGGACGGCTGATAATTTATCAATTTTTCTAGCAGGACGCTTTACGTGTTTGAACGATCGCCAGCAACAAGGTCTGCTCTTGCGGAGTTAGCTTAATCTAGGAAATCTCAGTTATGGGAATCTAGCTTTAAACCAAAGCTTACCCAAAATTATCATAAATCTTATCAGCACTCCTCCACGATCGATCGCACTTTTTCCAAAACCCCACACTCAACAAGACCATAGCATGGCCATAATAGTTAAGGTCAAAGTTTCCCACCCCCGCCCAAAAACAGATTATACAACCAACCAGCACATCCATGAACACCAACATCAGCCCCATCCTCAAGGTATTCTGCTTCTCCGCCGCCCTTTCCCTTGCCATCAAGTACGCAGGCCCCACCTTATCCATACCATCAACCGACTTTAACGCCCTGATCGCCGTGTTTACCCCCAGTGTCATCCTAGCTGCGATCCTCGGCTGGCGGGCATGGCAACAGCAGCCGAGATAGCAGGTGAGCAGCCGCACAAAACAGCAAAAGCCCCACAATACCCAAGAATACAGGACAGACAATCAAATGGATCTAACCATCTTAAATCTTAAACCCTTAAATTTGCTCATTTTCCCCGATTGGAGCCAACCAGAAGAATTGCTGTATTTAGAGTTACAAGCAATTATTAAAAGTATCATAACTCATCCCGATAGCCATTATCTAGCTCTCTTAATAGACATCACCGACATTATAGAATCATCTGAAGTAGATGCTAATTTAATTTTGTCAGGAATTCTCATGGATCTCTGCATGGAAGAAGATTTAGATTCTAGCACAGAACCGGAAATTATTTTATTAGAAAACCTCAGTAAAAGCCAGTGGCAAGATATTTTGCCACAAATTAAATATCGAATTAAGTTAGTGGCGGAAAACCAAACAGCACTAGCCGAATCCGGGGCTGACAAAATTCCTGTATTGGAACAGGATAGACTTAGCGATATAACCCTTGAATCCCAAGCATCACGGTTGATATACTTTGGCAACGCACTCTACCGTCAAGGAAGATATGAAGAAGCCATTAAGCACTATCAAAGGTTTTCACAATCCCATATAGGAGATGTAGAACTATTTGTGAAATTCAGCGATTGTTGGCGAAACCTCAACCAAATCACAGCAGCAATCGCAATTCTTGAAGAAGGAATTCGCCATTACCCGACAGCCGGAAAACTGCACTTTGAATTGATTAAAATTTCCCAGCAAAACGGACGCACAAAACAAGCTATTTCAAGCTCCGAAATAGCCGGCAACATTCTGCCGAATGAATACGTTTTTAAACTTTTAAAACACTTAAAATTGCCCCTAGTTTACAATACACTAGAAGAAATTCATTTTTACCGAGATAGATTTGTCATAGAATTAGACAAATTAATTCGTGAAACATCTCTAATAACTTCAGAAAACAAAATAAATGCTTGCATCGGTTTGAGGAGTTTTACTAATTTTTACCTAGCCTATCAAGCCCACAATGTTGTGGAATCACAATCAAAATATGCCAATTTAGTTCATCAAATCATGGCAGCCAACTATCCCCAGTGGGTGCAACCGCAACCCATGCCTCCACTGCTGGAAAATAGCAAAATCAGAGTCGGTTATATTTCCAGTTACTTGTATTCTTATAGCGGCACTTTATGGTTAACTGGCTGGTTGCGTTATGCCGATACACACAAAATTGAAATTTACTGTTACCACACAGGTAATGATACCGATTTAATTACAGAACAATTTTGCGAATATAGTGATGTATTTCGCCACATTCCTCATGACTTAGAAGCTGTAGCCAAACAAGTTATTGAGGATAAATTGCATATTCTTGTATTTCCTGAAATTGGCATGGATGCACCAACGATACAATTAGCAGCTTTGCGCCTTGCTCCCGTGCAATGTTCCGCGTGGGGACATCCTGTAACCTCTGGTCTGCCAACCATTGACTATTTTATTTCCAGCGAATTGATGGAACCGGAAAATGCAGAATTGCATTACTCAGAAACCTTAGTTAAATTGCCTAATATTGGCGTTTCGTACCCAAAGCCAACCGTCGGAGAATTAAACAATAGTCGCTTAGATTTTGACCTCGGAGAAGATGCAGTCATTTATTTGTGCTGCCAAGCGCCTTTCAAATACTTACCGCAATATGATTTTATATTAGCAGAAATTGCCCTGCGCGTTCCGCAAGCTCTGTTTATTTTTCCGCGCGGTGAACTGTTGCGGGAACGGCTCAAGCGGGCTTTTGCTGCTGTTAATCTCGACAGCGAAGATTACTGTGTATTTCGAGCAATTGCAACTCGACAAGAATATATAGCAATTAACTTTATTGCCGATGTTTTCTTGGATACTTTCACTTGGTCGGGGGGGAATACGTCTTTGGAGGCGATCGCCTGTAATTTACCTATAGTAACCTGTCCGGGAGAATTTATGCGGGGACTGCACGCTTATAGCTTTCTCAAAATGCTGGGAGTAACCGACACAATTGCCCAAAATGAAGAGGAATACATTCAAATTGCTGTTAACTTGGGTTTAGATTCTGAGTGGCGGCGAGATGTTGCACAACGCATGAGTCAGCGACAAGATAATCTGTTTGACGATCAAATTTGTGTGACAGCCTTAGAGAGTTTTTATCAACGAATTGTTCGAGAAAGACTTGAAAGTTAAAGCAATCTTAATAAATGTTTTTGAGAATGTTGGGCAGAGTGAAACGGAGGGTTGTTTCCTAATCCCTTGAAAATAACAGGTGCGTCGCTATGAGATTGTCGCTCTTTTTTGAGGATGGTCGATAGCGACGCACCCTACGGCTACTAGCTGCTGTAGAGATATAGATGAAAACACCGCCCTGGCACTAAAAGAGAGATCCTAGATTTTTAAGTCGGCATAATGTCGTCGAGTTTCAGTTGTAAATTTGGGAACAAGTAAGAAGAAATAGTATCTCCCAAGCGATATTGTTGCTGCTGGTATGCACCATTAACTAATTGGCAGACTGTGAAAGTCGGTTGCTTTGGATTGCCGATAAATTGCCAACCACCCAAGCCCCGAAAGTCCACAATCCAATATTCGGGGATATTCAAAAAAGCGTACTCTTCCACTTTTCTTGCATAATCATCTTGCCAATTAGTGCTGACCACTTCAGCAACAAGCTTAATGGTACTACCGTTACAAATAACTGGTTCTTTTTGCCAAAGTGGTTCTTGACTTAGTTCTGCTTTATCTAAAACAACTACGTCAGGACGCAGCGCTGTGGCTTCAGCATATAGAGGTTTGATCAGACAATTTTTTGGCACCAACCAGTTGAAGTTATCCCGAAATATTTCGACATAAATTCTACCCGCAATGCTCCCGGCAACAGCTTCGTGAGGACCAGTAGGTGACCTGTCTCTGAGTTCTCCATCAATTAGTTCATAGCGTGTATTATCCCCATATTGGGAGATAAACTCCTCAAAGCTAAATAATTTTGGTGTAGTGTAGGTCATAGATCGTGTTTTAACGGGTTGTAATACCATTTTGACAAAAGATTGCTACACAATAAATGTTTTGTTCGTTTACAATGACCCTGCTCAGAAGGTGCGTCGCTGTTAAATCATCGATAGTTTTTAGGGATTATTGATGGCGACACACCCTACAATTACTAGCTTGAACTCAAACCCACAGGCAGGGGTTTAAACCCCTGCCTCAAAGCGAAAGTCCTCTGAAGAGGACTAATGAGTTCTTGAGTCCTCTTTAGAGGACTTTCGCTATTAGACAGGGACTTCAGTCCCTGGCGGACTGTGGGAAAGCGGGTTAAGTTGGCACCAATTGGGCACAATGCGGTGTCCCTACGGGATTCGAGATCGCTCTTGAGTGTACTTCATAAACGTGGGCTCTGCTGTAAGCGCGATCGCCCTAACCAGCAATTCCCCTCCTAAACTCCCTCATCGCTTCCACACTCGAAGCCATCAGCAAACAGCGACACAGCAAATTAATATCTAAATCTGGCAAAACAAAACTTGCAGAAATTGTAGCATAACCCTCAGAACCCAAGCGATACATAGCCAATACACCATCCTCCCAGAACCAGACTTCAGAAACTCCCAACACTCGATAGCGTTCCAATTTTTTGACAGTACCGCTAGTAAAAACTACTTCGATACATAAATCTGGAGGAGAATTTGGGGTGATGCGTCTGCCAATAAAATAAGATTCATCAGCTTGTACAGACACTATCCCTTCCTCTTCTTGAGTAAAGCTTCCCGTAGGTGCAAACTCAATTTCATTTTCGGCGCAGTAGATAGCCAGCAGCGTACAAATTGTCCTACTAAAAAATTCGTGTTCGGGGGAAACTGCCAATATTTCTACCTCTCCTCTATAATAAAACAACTTGATTCCAGGGGAGTCAGAAAACCCCTGTTCAATTAGTTTGAACTGTTCCCAGCTAATCCCAGAATGAATGAACCGTTGGTCTAGTGGTCGTAAAAGTGTCTGTGTCATTATGCGAACTTCCATCAAACTACTGCAATAATCTTAAACAATTATGATTTACTTCTGCGGTAAGCTATAATGTTTTTGGCAATCTCCTCATTCATTGCATCTTTCCTGTCTGAAGAACAGGCAAGATGCCTGTTCCACAAAATATCAAGTTTCTTGTGGGGTGTCTCGCCCGCCATTAAAAAACTGATTCGCAATGGTGCAATATCTAAGTTCGATCGCCCTTTCGTTACATTCCAAACCCACATCCAGCCACAGTAGAGACTTGTCATAATAGTCTCAATGCCTAATTATACAACTCAAGGTCAATTCTAGGGACAAGGCTGCCCTCGAAAGAGCGATCGCAAAAACAGCAGTAGAGACAGAATCGAGAAGTGCGATCGAGAAGCGCGATCGAGCTACACTTATCTAAACGCAACTAAATCCCTGCCCATCACAACCATCGCAACCAAACTTGAGGCCATCACCATGATTCAAGCCCTACCAGAATTAGTAACATTCGATGAATTCATTGACTGGTATCCTGAAAACTCAGAACACCACTACGAACTGCACAATGGAGAGATTGTTGAAATGCCAAAAGCAACAGGCAAACATTCTAAACTGACAGGTTTTCTCGTAGCTGATCTCAATTTTGAAATCAGACGGCTACAATTGCCGTACTTCATCCCCAAAGAATCTGTCATCAAACCCATCCGCGAGGAATCTGGGTATGAACCAGATATTATTGTACTCAACGAGCAAGCAATGGGAAACGAGCCTCGATGGGAGAAATCATCAATTATTACGATGGGTTCATCAGTCCCGCTAATCGTAGAAGTAACTAGCACTAACTGGGCGGATGATTATGCCCGCAAACTAGAGGCCTACGAGTCGATGGGTATTCAGGAATATTGGATTATAGACTATCTAGGATTGGGTGGCCGACGGTTTATTGGCAACCCCAAGCAACCTACTTTTTCGGTTTACCAATTAATTGATGGGGAATACCAAGTCAAACAGTTCCGAGGGGGCGAGGTTATTGAGTCCCCAACTTTCCCAGAATTGAAGCTGACAGCGCAGCAGGTGTTCGCAAAAGGGAACTGAGGAGGCTGCTTATGCTGAGGTTCGAGTAGGGGTATCTGATTAAAGATGCGATCGCGCGCATCTAAGGTATCTTGTAGAGATGCGATTCATCGCTTCTGGGCTGCTGAGCAATTACCAAGCAGCAATTCCCCATACCCTATTCCTCAATCTCAAATCTCAAATCTAAAATCTAATGAAGCTAGGACAGTGGATGGGCTTATTAGCCCTCATCGCATCTTGTTACATCCTGTGGCAAATCAGGCAGGCCCTACTGCTGCTGTTTGCCGCCGTCGTCTTAGCCACAGCCTTAAACAGACTAGCACGCTACTTGCAAAAATTCGGACTCAAAAGATCGATCGCTGTACTCTTATCAGTTAGCTTCCTAATCCTCGTATTCGTAGGCTTATTCCTGATAATTGTACCGCCCTTTACCCAACAGTTTCAACAACTTACCCAAAGAGCCCCTCAAGGAATAGAAAGATTAAATCAGTGGATAGATCAATTTGAGGGTCGCTTTTCAGGACAATTTGACCAGCGGCTACCAAATCTTGATGTTAACGACATCATGCAACAACTGCAACCTTTATTTAACCAACTCGTCGGCGGTGCAGGAGCCTTTGTTGGTAACACATTAGGCGTTATTCTCAGCTTTTTGCTAGTCATAGCTTTGACCTTGATGACATTAGCAGAACCTCTATCTTACCGCAAAGCATTCATCCAACTATTTCCCTCTTTTTATCGGCGACGAGTCGATGGCATCTTAGATGAATGCGAAATAGCTCTCGGTCGATGGGTCATCGGCGCTCTCATTAGCATGAGTGTGATTGCTTTTTTGAGCTTAATTGGTCTGTCGGTCTTGCAAGTTCCCCTACCCCTAGCTCACGCTGTAGTAGCAGGATTTCTTAACCTAATTCCCAATATAGGCCCCACTCTGAGCGTCATCCCGCCAATGACGATCGCACTTTTAGATTCTCCCTTAAAATCCGGTTTTGTCCTAATCCTTTACTTTCTAATTCAACAGTTTGAAAGCAACGTCCTCACCCCCTACGTCATGGCACAGCAAGTATCACTGCTGCCAGCAGTAACATTAATAGCTCAAGTATTCTTCGCCACCTTCTTTGGATTTTTAGGCTTATTGCTAGCCCTCCCACTCACCGTTGTAGCTCAAGTTTGGATTAGGGAAGCCCTCATTAAAGATATTCTCAACCAGTGGAGTGCCAGCCCTAAAACCTTAGCAGCAATCGATTCTGCCATCCATGAAAAACAAGACTCTATAGGAGTCACCGAAAGCCTGCCAGAAAAATATTTACCAGAACAGAAACCCGACATCCCCGAGCCAGCAGAAAATGACGCTCCTGAACATAAATAATTAAGGTTTGTAAGGACTGAAGTGTTTATTCATTCCCAGTTATATGATAAAAGTATTCCTACAAAATTAGGGATTTTGTGGGGGATGACCCTAGACTAACTATCTTCACATCCTCGCATTTTCTACCACATCTCTGCGAGAAAAAAAATCTGTTGAACCGTCAAAATCAAATTCGGAAATGTGGGCTAAAAAACCCGCTCGTTCCCTCTAAACTGACAGACTTGATATTCACCGTCAACCAACTGGCAAACAGAAAAAGTAGGTTGTTTAGGATTGCCAATATAGCGTCTGTCGCCAAGTCCCAAATAGTCCGCAATCCAGTATTCAGGAATCCTTAAAGCTTCGTAATCAACCAATTTGTAGCCGTAATCATCGCGCCAATTGGTACTGACTACCTCGACAATTAGCCGGACAGAACTACCCATTGTAATGATAGATTGGTTTTTCGATGTCGGTTTGCTGTCCGTCCCTTGCCTGTCCAAAACGCTCGCATCCGGTTCGTAACCAGATAGCTCGTTATCAGCTTTGACCACGCATTCTTTGGGGACGAAGTAGGACAACCCTAGCCACTCGATTTCAATCCCTAGCTTCAGATAGAGGAAGCCGACTACTTCAGAAGGTTATCCGGTTGCTTTAGGAGTTTCAACAAGAGTTCCATTATGCAGTTCGTAACGGTTTACCTAATTTTCAGGATACCAGTCAATAAATTCAGCGAAGGTGAGTGATTTTAATATCGCTTGAGTCATGGTGAGTGATCCTTATTTTATTTAGGTAGGACTTACGCAATCATCCTCAGAAACCTGGTTGCTGACCAGATTTATCGTGACCAAACCCAATATTTTCGTAGAAACCGGGTTTCTTAGCCTAAGTCTGATTATGATATTATCCTTAATATCCGTTATAATTTCTTGCTTTCATTTCAAACCGAGGTCGATCGCCAAAACAGCATTCGCTCGATCGACATTCCATCACATTAAAATCTAAAATATAAAATCTAAAATAGTCTTATGCGATCGATCGACGAAATCAACGATAAAATCAGCCAAGGCAAAGCCACAGTCTGGACAATCGAAGAACTCAAAACTAGAGTTCAAGAAACCAGCATTACCCAAGCCGCCAAAGAAGTCGATGTGATTACCACCGGCACCTTCGAGCCCATGGAATCCTCCGGTGCAATCATCAACCTCGGCCATACCGACCCCCCGATAAAAATCCGCCAGTGCTGGCTAGACGGCGTTTTAGCCTACTCCGGCTTCGGGGCAGTAGACCTGTACCTGGGAGCCACCCAAGTAGCCGAAGACGGCGAAGAATCCCGGGAACGGGGAGGCGGACACGTCATCGAAGACTTAATCGCCGGCAAGCCCGTACAATTGCGCGCCCTCGGACAAGTAACAGACTGCTACCCCCGCGCCTCCTTTGAAACCACGATTACCCGCGATACCATCAACCAGTTTTATTTATTCAATCCCCGCAACGCATATCAAAACTTTATTGTTGGAGTCAACGGGGGCGATCGTCCGCTGTTCACCTACCTCGGCCCCCTGCAACCAAACCTCGGCAACGCCGTGTATTCGAGCCTGGGAGCCATGTCTCCCCTGCTCAACGACCCCCACCTCCAACTAATCGGCATCGGCACCCGCATCTGGCTCGGAGGCGCTCAGGGCTACATCACCTGGGAAGGAACCCAGCACTTCCCGCTGCAAAAACGCCAGCCCAACGGCACCCCCATCGGCCCAGCCGCCACCCTCGCACTCATCGGCGATGCCAAACAGATGAACTCCAAATGGGTGCGCGGCTGCTACTTCAAAAACTACGGCCCATCCCTGATGCTGGGAGTCGGCATCCCGTTTCCAGTCTTAAACGAAACAGTCGTCGCCAACTGTGCAGTATCAGACAAAAAAATAGTAGCGCCGGTGGTAGATTTCTCTATCCCCCGGCGCGTTCGTCCCACATTCGGTTTAGTCAGCTATGCTCAATTAAAGACTGGCCGCATTCTCATCGAGGGCAAACCGGTGCGGGCGGCCCCCCTTGCGAGTATGTTTCTCTCGCGGCAAGTAGCATTGGAATTGAAGCAGCAAATTGAAGCGGGTCAATTTACCCTCACGGCCCCAGTTGCTCCCCTACCCACCGACAGAGTGTTTCTCCCGCAAGATTTGTGGGGGGCCCAAGTGAGGCTGGAATAGACAGATCCTAGACTCAAGTCACCTTTGTGCAATCACCCATAATAGAGCGCGAAAGCTAACGCTTAAGAGTGAGCAATGACATAAAGTGGATGCGTACTTGATAGGGATTGGAATGCAGCTAAAAATATCCTGAGTCGCGGATTGAGTACGGTGGGGCACACCGGAACTTGGATCAGAGATCCGAACGCTTGTGGAGAATTGACCGCTACTGATGTTGAAGTAATTCTGCATCAGCAAGTCGATTCTGCGAAACAAGAATCCCCTCGGCTTTAGCCAGGGGAGTGTCAATCTACAGTCTGAGAAACTGGCCGACAGCCAGACAATATCGAGTGCAAATTGACAACATTTCCGATTACCGCGATCGCAGGTGCTGAAAATCCGATCGCCTCAACTTGCTCTACAATTGTACCCAAAGTCCCGATCAATTCTTCTTGTTCCGGCCGCGTTCCCCAGCGCACTAACGCTATTGGCGTTTCTGCACTCAATTGGGCTGCTGTTAACTGACCGATAATGTAAGGCAAATTGTGGATTCCCATGTATACTACAATGGTTTCCGAGCCGCGGGCGATCGCCTGCCAATTTACTTCCGGTCGATATTTTCCCGCTGATTCGTGACCGGTGACAAAGGTGACAGAGGAACTGTACGATCGATGTGTGAGAGGAATTCCCGCATAAGCAGCGGCCGCAATCCCAGAAGTTACACCGGGAACGACTTCCACCGCAACTCTAGCTTTTACCAACTCTTCCATTTCTTCGCCACCGCGCCCGAAAATAAATGGATCACCGCCTTTGAGACGAACTACGATCGCATTATCTTGAGCTTTTTCGATCATTAACTGAGTTGTTTCGTCCTGCATTAACGAGTGACGGCCTTTGCGTTTTCCGGCATCAATTCGTTCTGCTTGCGGATTGATTACTGCCAAAATTTGAGGGCTGACTAAAGCGTCGTAAATCACGACATCCGCACACTCTAAAAGAGCTTTTCCCTTTAACGTCATCAAACCCGGATCTCCAGGCCCGGCACCTACTAAATACACTTTACCTAAAGACATTTTTCTGTCTTCCTTTACCTCTGCTTTGCCTCTGGGGTTCATTTTTGAATTAAATTCCCAATTAAGTCTGCTAATTGTACACTTGCGCCTAGAGGGGG
>Ga0163145_1000914_pt1 | contig 10620 bp, 8 predicted proteins | sample OliLakLV9_FD_161683 | JGI IMG/M metagenome (GOLD analysis project Ga0163145, IMG submission 161683) | Freshwater microbial mat bacterial communities from Lake Vanda, McMurdo Dry Valleys, Antarctica - Oligotrophic Lake LV.9 | ecosystem: Environmental > Aquatic > Freshwater > Lake > Microbial mats ... | reverse complement strand
ATGGTGTTTTTTGCTGCGATCGTAGTAACAGCCAGCATTTTAATTGACATCATCAATGCTTATATCGACCCCCGCATTCGCTACTGAGAACAGCCTGTAGTATAGAGAGTGGGGGAGTGGGGGAGTGGGAGAAAAAGCACTGTACCTCATTCGATCGCTTTCCCGCTATAAAACCCTAGATCTTCTGCCCTCATGCTTCGCCCCAGTATTGGATTACAGCGCTTTTCAGGTGAGTAGGTACGCGAAACCGGGTTTCTTGGACAATACCTTCGCCATTTCTTTGTAGGTTGGGTTGAGTGAAGCGAAACCCAACAAATGCGTTGGGTTTCGTGCCTCAACCCAACCTACAAAGCTACAAAGCGCTAATTTTACAGTCAACTTCGATCGATCGGATTCTTGTGGGATGGGCATCTTGCCCGACGAGCGAGTAAAATTTAGATGCGCGACAGCTTAGCTCAGTCCTGCCAGCCTTTTCAGTATTATTGAAGTGAAAATTTAAATTTTTCATTAAGTACCGTAATTTTACATAGCTACTACATAACAAACTAGCTAATCTCTGTGAATAAATTTGTTACTTTATCATCAATTTAAACTGGCAATCCTTAATTTCGCAGAGACAAATTGGAATAACCTCCTTAATTAAAATCTAATCTACCCAAATATACTGACTTTAACAAAATTAAGTAACTGCATAGATTGGCATTACTGAAGTTAGAAATCTTAGATAAATTTCCCGGATAGAACGTAGTGACGAGGAAGAAGTAGTTAGGCATCTAAATTTGTGCTTTTCATGTTCTCGATCGCTAAATAAATAAAGGATAAATTATGGCTTCCATACCCTTATCTGGCGCACTGGGTCGCAACTTTGCTTACAGTAATGACACAACGGGCATAAACGCTTTTAAAGCCGAGTGGACTACGGCAGCCCAGAACCAAGGCTTGCAAATATTCGGAACCAGTTTAAACGGTACAGTAACGGACTACCTTACCCCAACTGCCCAAAGCAATATAAATTTCGCCAACGGTAGCACAACGAGCTATGGCGACGAATACGGCATGGGGGTCGCCAATTCTTATTACGGTTGGTGGACTGCTGCAACCAAAGTGCGTGCGGAAATCAACTATAACCCCAATACCGGAGCATCCGAGTCACTAACCTACAAATGGGCTCCTAACCAAACTATCCAGAATGCCTTCATTGACCTGAGCTTATTCGTGCCCAAAAGTGCTGAAGGCCCAGGCACGGAAGTTGGTTTCTTGCAGGCATTCAACAATGGGGTTGCGGTGGGGGTGACAGGCGTTCGGATGGTTAATGAGAATACTGTCAGCGGCACTCAAACCTCTATCCAAAACGCCTCTAATGGAATAACTTTCCTCGCTGATGATGCAACAAATGGAGATTTCAAGTTTAAGGTATTTGGAGGCTTTGACGAACTGAGATTTTCCTCCAAAGCCTACAGTAACCCAAACTCTACCCAGCCCAGGTATACAGATTCCACCGGGAGTTACATCAGCGATAGTTCTGACTACCTAGTTCAGCAACTCAAATATACGGGAACACAAGAAACGATCGGCTCTCTTCAGTTTAGTAACCCTGTCTTCACAGTCAACGAAAATGGTATGCCTGTGGCAGCTGTGACGGTTACTCGCACTGGCGGTAGTTTCGGAGCAGTATCGGGTACAGTTAACCTGAGCAATGGCACTGCTACATCTCCCGGTGACTACACCAGCAACCCCATCCTCGTCAATTTTGCTGATGGAGACACTGCGCCCAAGACTGTCTTCATTCCCATCGTTGACGACACTCTGATTGAACCGACAGAAACTGTCAATTTAACCTTAACTAACCCCACAAACGGTGCCACGATTGGGACGCAGAATACGGCTACTTTGAATGTTGTGGACAATGACAGCAGTCTTCAGTTTAGCCAACCTGTCTTCAGTGTCAACGAAAACGGCACGCCTGTGGCAGCAATAACGGTAACTCGGATTGGCGATACTACACAAGCAGTTGGTGCCACAGTTATCCAGGGCAATGGCACTGCTACTACCCCTGGTGATTACACTAACAGCCCGATTACGGTTAATTTTGCCGCTGGCGATAATGCCCCCAAGACGATCGTTATTCCCATTGTTGACGACACTCTGGTAGAGGGTAACGAGACTGTCAATTTAGCCTTGGTAAACCCCACGGGCGGTACCACAATTGGGGCGCAAAATATGGCGATCTTGACTATTTTGGATAATGACACTCCCGGCATGATTCAATTTAGTAACCCGCAATACGTCGTCAACGAAAATGGCACGCCTGTATTAGCTGTGACGCTCAATCGTACTGGCGGCAGTGCTGGTGCGGTTTCAACTACAGTTAACTTAGCGAATGGTACTGCTGTTGCTCCAGGAGACTACAGCAACAACCCGATTGTGGTCAATTGGGCAGATGGAGATACGACATCTAAGACTATTACCATTCCTATTGTTGACGACACCATCGTAGAACCCAGCGAGACTGTCAATTTAAGCTTGTCCACCCCCACCGGCGGTGCCACGCTTGGGCCTCAAAATACGGCGACTCTGACCATTTTGGATAATGACGTACCGCTGATCAAACCAGTAGTTTTCGTTGCTGCTCTCGATCCTACCGCTGGGGAACCCGGTCGTCCAGAAGGAAACGGGACCTTCCAATTCGCACGTACTGGCGGCGATATCAACCAAGCTCTCACCATCCGGTACACTACTACGGGTACGGCTACCGCTGGCGCAGACTACGCCGCTTTGACTGGTACCGTTACTATTGCTGCCGGTCAGTCTGTCTCTGGTCCTATTACAGTTACTCCTTCAACCGATAACAACAATGAACCGACTGAATCGGTAATTGTCAAGGTAGCTGAAGATATTACTTACCAAGTGGGTTCGGCAGACACTGCCTCGGTGAGTATCGCGGACAACAATCCGTTGACGGGTACAGGTCCTGGTTCTGTGCTGCGGTATAACGCTTCTGGAATCTTCCAGCAAGGTTACGCTAACATCACATCTGCTGTTGCTGGGGCTACCGCTAACGATATTCTGATAGCACAAGCCGGAAGCTATAATGAACCGGGTACTGTGTTCATTGACAAGCCATTAACCTTGCGCGGGCCGAATGCTGGTGTTAGCCCCAGCAGTAGTTCGTCGGTTACCCAAGCAGTAGTTCAATCTGCGGGAAGTCAACCCGTTTTCATCATCAACCCTGGCCTAACTAACGTTGCTATTGAGGGGTTGACGATCCAAATGAACGGCTCGAACGGCATTGTACTCACAGGCGGCAGCGGCAACAATATTGTCGTTCGCCAAAATACTTTTACTGGCCAAGGCCCGTTTAATAATGGCATCATCTACATGGATAGTGGCGTACCTTCTTCCGGGTCGGTGAGCGTGATAGATAACTTAATGCGCGATGTCACTACTGCTGCTGGCAGTACCACTAGCGGCGTCCAAGTAATCAGGTTCGATACGCTTCGGGTTACGGATAACCAAATCGCTAATTTAACTGGGCCTGGTGTTGCTCTTGATTCTGTTACCAACGCTGCTAGCGTAATTAACAGCAACAAGGTCAGCAATACTGGAGAACAAGGAATTCAACTGGCGGGTGGCAGTGCTACGATCGATAACAACGATATCACTAACGCTAATACCAGTGGTGGTGCTGACAGGGGTGGTATCCGCTTGCGGGATGGCTTTACAGCTTTAGGGACTGCGAACGTGATTAGCAACGTTGTCACCAATTCCTACAACGGGATAGCAATCCGAAACGCAACAAATATCGCCAGTACGGTCAATGTTAATAACAATAACTTGATCGGTAACTTGAATGCTGGTTTCTACCACGGCGGTAGCGGAGCGATCAATGCTACTAATAACTGGTGGGATGATATCACTGGCCCTGTGGTCGGTGGTACGGGACGAAATGCGATCGCTGGAATTGGTGCTGGCTCGGTCAACGCTAACCCATTCTCTACATCGGTCTTGTAAAACTCATCAATGCGTCTGGCTCCACGCATTTGGTACTCAGAGGAGCTTGTCATCATCCAAAAGGCTGGTAGCACTTGGCTACCAGCTTTTTCATCTGTGTGTATTTTCGACTAACTTTTTATAAAGTTTTATTGCAATTAGTTATTTTACTACGTATATTTACCGTGGCTTTACTAGGCGATCGCGTTTCTTAAATAAAATTTACTCTAACTTCATCGATTATTTATCATTACTTTACCGTAACTTTATAAAAACTTCATTAATATTAAATTAATAAGGGTATTCTACGTAACTTTACTGAGAAAGTTTACAAAAAAGGGCAAATAACATGACTGATAACTTGGGCATACCTACTAACGAGCCGATCGATAGTTTAATTAACGACACTGTTTTTGGAGGTAACGATGGAGACTGGCTAGATGGAGGCGATGGTAACGACTATCTTTTTGGTGATAATGGCGATGACATTCTGTTCGGTGGCAACAATGATGACTATCTAGATGGGGGTAATGGTAGCGACTATATTTTTGGTGACTCTGGCAACGACAGTCTTTATGGAGGAAATGATTTTGACTATCTAAATGGGGGGGATGGAGAGGATATACTCTTTGGCGATAATGGCGATGACATTATTTACGGTCAAGCTGGTAACGATCTCCTAACTGGAGGTTCTGGGTCCGATCGATTCTTGTATGTCACAGGCGCACCTTTTACTGCCGAGCTTGGTGTAGATACCATCACCGATTTCAACTCTGGCGAAGACAAAATCGTGTTGGAAAATACGATGTTTTCAGTTCTTACCAGTACTCCTGATATTGGTTTTAGCAACCCAGAGGAATTTGCGATCGTCACAAGTGACCAAGAAGCAGCAATAAGCAGCGGCCTAATTGTTTACAGCTTTGCAACCGGCAACTTATTCTACAACGAAAATGGAAATGCAGAAGGCTTTGGTACAGGCGCTCAGTTTGCTTCCCTAACTGGCGTTCCAAACATATTATCTACAGACTTCGAGATTCGGGCGTTTCTTGGTTAAGGTAATAAGCGGCTCCGCAGCTAAATTTCACAGTCAATTTAATAAAATTCTTGTGGGATGGGCATCTTGCCCGTCCCTACTTTCGCGCTATAAGGGATCTGAGTTCGTCGTACCTCATGCGGGTGCAAGCCGCTGTATAGCTTATTTTATCCGATCGCATTGGGCATCGAACCTTCCGGAACTTTGTTTAACAGGCATGAATCTTAGAAAGTACAAGCAAAAAATAAATCTTTTTCATTTAAAGTGAATAATTTAGCTCGGAAAGTTCAAAAAGCCTTGCCTAAATTTTGCTTATTATTCAGGGTTATTTTACACAAAACTTAATCCATTAAGGAGAACATCCATGAAGTTTATTAAAGGATTTCTGGCGGCGACAACATTAATTACTACTTTGATTAGCCCCGCCTTTGCTAATGGCAAAGTTCAAATTTTAGGCGCAAGCTATGGTGGTAGCGGTTGCCCCAATCTATCCGCCAGTGTGAGCGTTAGCCCCGACGGTCAAGAGCTAACCATTCTATTTGATAAGTTTACAGCCCTGGGAAATGTCCCAGCAGAAAGACGGAAAAGCTGTAATTTGAGTATTCCGATCAAATTACCTCAAGGCTATCAAATTTCCCTCTACGATGCTGATTATCGAGGCTATGTTTCGCCTGGAACCACTGCGAACTTACGAGCAGAATACTTTTTCGCCGGTAACCGTGGCCCAATTTTTTCTCGGACTTTTAGGGGCGAAACTAACTATAACGTTCGAGATAGCTTAGCGACTGTAGCTAATGTTTGGTCAAGCTGCGGCAACAGTGTAAATATGCGGGTGAATGCGGCGATGACCGCCAGTGGTTCCGGGATGGCCACTGTTGACTCCTTCGACCTCGCTCACCGTGGTTTGGTTTATCACATCAAATATCGTTCCTGTCGGTAATCGAAGAAATCAGGGGCTATATGCCCCTGGTTCTTTATGGGGGGACAGGGCTCTTCCGTGCTTACTATGCTATGGCAGAGGGGCAGAGGGGCAGAGGGGCAGAGGAGAAAATCAATAAAAATATTTTTATATTAACAAAAGCATAATAACTCCCAAAGAGCCAACTTATTTCGCTTATTTTGCACTTATTATCCCAGCTAATTGGTAAACTCTTTCCCATAACCAACGAAATGATGACTTATTACCCATTAAGCATCTACCGATAACTAATGGCACTAATCGAAGAAGTTAAAAAAATCTGCTCGCGCCTTGCTGTTCACGGATGGCGAGACTTGCTTTTGCAACACGGACTCGACATCACAGCTAGCGACCTCAAAACTGAACTCACCAAGGTACTCCCGCACATCAAGCGAGAGATCAAGGGTTTTGAAGATTTCGCTTTGGAAGGCAAAAGGGCGATCGAACCGCGCAATCCCGCGCGCAGCTTGCTCTTTCACGCCTTAGCTTCACCTAACGTCGTCTCTGGGGTCGATGGTCAAGAGTTAAGAGCTTTTCCGACTTTAGCTGAAATCGATACCGTCGAGAACTACGTTTATGGCATTCAGCCTCCCTCTTTGCTAGAGTTGAGGGCGCGTGCCAATCGTGCTAACCTGGCGATCGCAGTTTTTGCCTCCGAGTATCGTCCAGCACCAGAAACAGTCCTGCAAAAGCACGCCGAAATGTGCTACTCCCGGACTGGAGTTGCCAGAGTCGGAACAGTCGAGCCTCTTTATAACGGTCGCAGTCGAGGATTCTTACCTTTTGTGGAAAGAAATCCTCACGCCTTCCGAGTTTTGCCAGCTCGTTACTCTGCCTATTTGGCAATACAAATCAAAGGCAACAAAGACCGATTTGGCCCGATGCGCTATAACGTCAGGCAAGAGCTAAATCGTTTAGATCCTTATACTTATCCCAATCCCGGCGATGATAAGCAGCGCGATTTTTGGGTTCCCTTGCACAAACTTTTCAATGGAAAAGAATGCCTACGCGGTCTTAACTTGCAGGTAATTTTAAAAGCTCATCACATCAATGAAAAGCTGCGACGCATCCATCTAGAAATTGGGCCGCAAGGTACGGGATGGCAAGAACCAGACATCAGCAATCCGCCATTTATCTTCACAGAAGGCATAGCCGAATGGTCAAATAATCCTGATTATGGCACCGGAATTTTATTGCCAGTTGTACATCCGCATTTAGTTGAAGCAGCCCAATATAAAGGTAAACCACTCACATTTAAAGTTCCTAAAGATTACAACCAGACTCTATCTTCCAGCCTTTATATACCAGCTAGCGATCGAGATGCGCGTCACGCCCCCGAATACGTCCACGCACGCTTTCAAATCTTGCCTAACGGTCAACAAGTTGACCTAAACGAACAAGAAAATGTAGCAGAAATTGTTGCCAAAGGTGACTACAATGCGCTGCATTTTATCGATTTTACTGGTGATGGCTGGATTGAAGCTATATGTCCAGAATTAGCGGTAGTTTTACCGCGTCGCGTGCCTGCTTATTCCCTAGTAACAGCACCCGATTTCTTTCCGAATGCCGATCAGCGAGAATTGATGGATTGGTGGCAGCAGTCAGTACCGCGATCGCTCAAAAAAAGTACTTGGAGAATTACACCAAATACCTTGTCCGATGAGCGTCTCCCTCCCAATCTTGAAATTAAAAATGCTCCTTTTCGCAAAGAAGATACCACTGTAACGTCGGTAGTCTCTTTCTTATTAGACAAACCCGTTTACCAAATGCCTCTGGAAGTTCCCGAAACTAACAGAAATTCCTACCTTCCCGATGCAGCAGCGGGAGTTTTTGCTCCTGGCTGGGATGTGAGTTTTGATATTAATGGCGATGGAACAAAACACCTGGCAGCTTATGGTTTGGGTAGTCCATTTCCTGAAGATTCCAAACTTTGTGCAGCTCTTAGCACGTTTTGGCCTGCTGTTGCCCCCGATTCGGCACGCACTTTCGAGCCTAATGAAAATTGGCCGACAATTAGCCCTTTGACGGATGAAGAAATCGGTCAAGTGGGAAATCTTCCTTGGGACGGTGTTACTGGCCCAAGGATAGTTAATAGAGCAAATCAGGATTTTGTGGAGTATGCGGCTTTCGATAACGTTGATTATGTAAAAAACGCCCTGCAAAATCAATTTTCTTTGGCACTGACTGGTAAAGTTGACATTCGCAAATACAAGTTTCGAGTTTTGGCAATGGCGCGAGTTTACCGAGCGTTGGGTGTTAAGGAGGAAGATTTTTATAAAGCAGGTGTTCCCGCTACCCAAGCATTCGGGCAAATCACTACCGAAAAAGCCAAATGGAGTGTCTTATCATTCCGTAAAGTCTCTGCTGATGACGCTGAACTAAAAGAAGCGCAATCTAGCACTAATAAGATGCTGCATGGAGATGTTTATCGGTTTCAAGTGTATCGTCCCGGTAACAAAAACTATGTAGCTCAAAGAGTCTTTGTGGAAATTAAGGAAATGGTGATTCTTTTTGTAGATCCAATCCAAATTTTGTCTAAAAAAGGCAATGGTAAATGGGAACTTAAAAACATCTGATCGGATGAGGCAGAGCCTCAATTTCTCGTTCCCAGGCTCTGCCTGGGAACGAGAGTTGGGAGGCTCTGCCTCGCCACCACTAAATGCAATAATTATTGGTAGTGGCCCATCGGGTTTGGCGGCGGCTATTTTGTTAGCTCAGATGGGTTTGCGCGTCATTATTGTCGATCGCAAACCGTTTCCGCGCGATCGGCCCGGAGAAACCCTCCACCCAGGAATAGAACCGCTTCTCAAGCAGTTAGGTGTGGCCGATCGAGTGCTTTCTGCTGACTTCCTGCGACATGAAGGAAATTGGGTTAAATGGCAGGGAGAACCTCAATTTGTGCCTTTTGGTGGGGATGAAGCGGGTCAATGGCGAGGTTTTCAGGCATGGCGAGCGGATTTCGATGCTATTTTGCTCGATCGCGCGATCGCATTAGGCGTCGAAGTCCGCCAACCATGTCGCGCTTTGCAACCAATTATAAGCGCAAATCGGATTGCCGGAATTGAAACTTCTGATGGTTATTTGCGATCGTCTTTTGTGATCGATGCTGCTGGCGGCGGACACTGGCTAGCCAGACATTTAAAGTTGCCAATTAACACTTATTCTCCCCGTTTAATCGCCTATTTTGGTTATGTTGAAGGAGATTGTTCCATCCGAGATGATGCGCCAGCAATAGTTGCAGACAAAGATGGGTGGACTTGGACTGCACGGGTGCGTCCCCACCTTTACCAATGGACTCGACTACCTTTTAGCAACCAACCAATAGAAAAAAACTGGATACCCGAAGAATTCGACGGACTTAAACCCAAAGGTAAGACGAGTGCGGCGGATGTAACGTGGCGTGTCGTGCCTGCTTGTGCAGGTTCCGGTTATTTTATAGTTGGGGATGCTGCTGCCGTACTCGATCCGGCTTCTTCTCATGGTGTGCTGAAAGCCATTATGTCCGGGATGATGGCGGCACACTTAATTATACAGATCGTAAAGGGTGCGATCGAGCTAGAGGCAATTCAAGCTTATCGTGAATGGGTTGATAATTGGTTTGGGCACGACATAGCTAGATTAAGGGAACTCTACGCTATTCTTCCCAACCCGCCTCACTGGCTTTAAAAAATCAGAGAATGGCAATATAATCAATTTCCATAATACGACTATAGCCCTTATAAGGTAGATGAGGTATGACTGACAGCTTATATAACCACTAAATTAAGAGGGCTAAAGCCCAACTACGTACCTCACTTACTTGAGAACCGCTATAACAGCGATCGCATAAGATAAAAAATAATTGACAGAGTATCTAACCCGATCGGCTGTAGAGACGTTTCATGAAACAGCAAACGGGTGTCAAAATCTAGGGTAAGAGCGATATATTTTCACACCCGAATGCTAATGCCTCCGGCACGATGGAGCGAACGCCCCTACAAGCTAAAAACCCACCACCAAGTATTATGGTACGTTGTTGCGATGCCGCGCTAAAAGAGCGCGGCATCGCAACAACGTACCTATTATCCATAAACCAAAAAGGTCTCAAGCCCCCGACTGAAAGTCATGGGGATAATCCTCTCATCCAAAATCGAATCACCCTTGTTAAGAGCTACATTCTGGGGCTAGGGCCAGCTATTACATCTTCGCGATCGCGGTTTACCACCCGTTCAGGCTCTTTGCGGAACAGATTGGCTAAACCGATCAGACCAATCAATCCCAGCCAGCCCCAATTATTATTGTCATCTTTAGTTTCTTGGAAAGGCGTCGTATCTACGGTAGGGCCTGAGCGATCGACGTTAGGGTTACGGTTAGGGTTAGTTTGTGCAGAAGCAGGTAGAGTGGAGGGAAGAATAGTTAAACTCAGAGCGAGGACGCTAGCTCCAGCAATCTTGGATAAATTAGAACTTTTCATGTTTTTCCTCTTTGAAGTCCCGACAGGTGCTTGATATTTCCAAATTTATCGATTTCCCAAAGAAAGCGAATCAATCTGGAGTGGGAAACCTCCCGTTCGAGCGTCTATAGCTCAAGAGATAGAAGCAGTATTTGCTAATACATTCTTCCCCTAGCCCTCTCTTCCCCTAGCCCCTAGCCCCTAGCC
>Ga0163145_1000890_pt1 | contig 10815 bp, 10 predicted proteins | sample OliLakLV9_FD_161683 | JGI IMG/M metagenome (GOLD analysis project Ga0163145, IMG submission 161683) | Freshwater microbial mat bacterial communities from Lake Vanda, McMurdo Dry Valleys, Antarctica - Oligotrophic Lake LV.9 | ecosystem: Environmental > Aquatic > Freshwater > Lake > Microbial mats... | reverse complement strand
ATCCGTGACATAGCGGTAAGGCTGCATCCACCGCTTCTAAAAACCTAGGCAAACCTGGTTTAACTTCTGCGGTATAAGTTTAAGCAAATCTTCTCTAGTGCGTTGCCGCTTCCTCATCCTTGAGGTTGGCCAGAGAACTCCAGTTAGAAACAGTAAAATAATCGTGTCTGCGATTGACCTTACCGGATTGCTTGGTCTTCCTATTCAGTTCCGCCCATTGACTCCATACGTGCTTTGCTGAATTCACTTCAACATAGGCGGTTATGGAGTCTGGGAGTCTTTCGCCTAATCTCATGCCACGACGGGCGATCGCCAATCCCGCTGCCTCGTCACTGGCGAGTCCATACATCCGCATGTATTTGAACAAGCCAATGATGCTGGTAAAGGCGGGATTGACTGTAATCAGCTCAATGCCTCGATTACAGAGGATTGAGCCTAGCTGCTTATAGAACTCACTGTACGCCCAGCTAGATAGCATCCGGGCATATTTACGGCTTACTTCACCTAAACGCTGTTTCTTATCGGCAAAGTCTAACTCCTCACAAACGACGGGGCATTGAAAAGCTATAGCCAGCGCAGCTAATTGCAAACAGGCTTCAACAATCTGAGCTTGCTGCGCTCCACTGGGTAATCCCATCTGCAAAGGAAGCTGCCCTTTTGCCTTCAGATTGCCCTCATGGTCAACGTATGCCCAGCCAATTGAGCCAGGGTTCATATCGATTCCGATGCCGCCATGGTCGCGATCTTTTGATTGGCGGGGCAGTCGCGAAGGTGTGAATTGAACCGCCACTTTCCATGACCCATCCTTCCTGAACAGATGCCAAGACTTTGCGCCATCGTTCGGCAGTCGGTTGATGCCACGATCAAAATTACCAATGTTGGCAGAGATGTGTTTCCCAAACCTTCCCTCAAGGCAGGCTGGCACTCGAATCGTGAGGATTGAGCCATCCCATTGAGCGACTTGATTCCCTAGCGTTTCATCTTTAGATCCAACCAAAAACACTTGGTCGTGGGGCACCGATACCCTGATAGGCGCAAGCTTGAGTGCTACTAGCTTGTTTTGGATTAGGAATAGCTTGCGCCGTTTTTGGTGGATTGAAGAGCGTAAATACTGCCAGTTTGTTTTCTTGGAATCAATGAAGCAAGATAGCGGGAACCTACAGCCCGTCTTTCCTGTGCGCCATTTCTTCTTGGCATAAAACTTATTCGCTGCCTTCAGTTTCTTCTCTGACTTCCCTAACCAAATCTCAATCGACTTTGCCTTACCCTGTAAAGTTTTGATGTGCAAATTCCTATGCTCTTTCGCCCCGTCAACCTTACCCTTTGCATAGGCAATCACACCATTGGCGTGACGCTTGTTGATTTTGTAGGCAATCTGTAAATGGGTGTTCCACTTGGACTTGTCGAACGCATCCGCACTCAACAAATGATTGACCGTCTCAATAGCAGCAAGCCTGAAGGTTGGAGCAAAAGTAGTTAAGAACGCTTCCATCTCACTGAAGCCCAAAGCGTTTAGTTCAGCTTCTGGAGTAGGCAGTCCTTTGATGTAGGTCAGAGACGACATTGATTCGGCCTTCAATGTATGATTATCTAAGATTCTATCGTTCTTGCATAGACTCTGCAAGGTTTTCTAGTATTTTCTTGTTCTTATTTGAGCGAGATCCGTAGAGTCGAGCTGAAAATACCGTGATAATTTCTAGTACGTCAGAAGCAAGGTCTTCCTCAAACGTGGCGTCTTCTCTTTTATTGAGGATCACGACTTCCACTTCGTGGTGCTCACAAATTGCGAAGATAAGCTCAGAGCCAAACCTGAGTAACCGATCTTTGTTGGTGACGACCAGCCTAGCGACTTCACCCTCTAAAAGTGCTGTAATTAGCTTTTGAAGCCCCTTCTTGCGGTAATTCATTCCAGACCCTAAATCCCTGACGACCTCATATTCCCAGCCTTTTGAGAGGCAATAGGCTGATAGCACCGCATCTTGACGATCCAAATCAGCTTTTTGATCGTGACTCGAAACCCTAGCGTAGGCGATTGTCTTCCCTAATTTTTGCTCTACAAAATCAGTGAGCCGATAACGCCTATGTCCTCCATCGGTTCTGACAGACTCGATCTTGCCATCCTTCTCCCAGCGACGAATAGTGTCTACACTGACAGCTTTTAGCTCCGCTAGCTCTCCAATACTGATTAGCCTATCCAGTGGTTTACCTAGAATTCGTTACTCAAATTATAGGTAAACCTAGATATTTTGGCAACTGCTACAAACCCCTAAAGATGGAAGAACACGACAAGAATCCACACGGTAATTTCACGGAACCTTGTACTTGCTTTTACTAAGCGTTTGCTAGCGTAGGGCTAGTAGAGAGTCCTGCAACGGTTGTTCGCTTCAAACGCATCAACTGAGCGACTCACAATAGCAACCAATGCAGCACAACTGTAGAGAACAGCCTGCTGATCGTCTGTTTATTCCCACCCCCTGCACAAGCCCTCCTGCTATGACGTTGTTTCGGAAGTTCCACTGCTTGCAATCGCTATGGGTTGCTAAAGGATAGCTATGCATCAGCACTCAAATGAATTGGGATGGAATAGTACACGGATGTCATCACTCACGACGGCAATCAGCAGTCCGATGGCAGAGAGCGCTGTTGCCTGGACGACTCCCGCGCTATTAGATTTCCCAGAGTCATCAGCCCTAGAGTTAGAAGCGTCGAACGTAACGGTGCAGCAGTTAGCGGCAGAACTGCAACGTGAGCGCTGCCTCAATCGACTGGGACAACGACTGAATGCCTGCGTTCTGGAAGCTCTTACAGTAGCGAACGATCGTGACATCTGCCATGCTCCCAGGCAACTAGCGCAAGTTTTGGTGGACGAATTAAGTATAGGTTTGGTACAAAGCTGCGCTGTCGTGTTGCAGTGTGCTGATGCTGCCAGCAATCGCGTTGAATCGACACAAGCGCTGGAAACCTGTTTCACGGTTTGCGCGATCGCGTCAGGACATGCCAAGACGGCACCAGGCTCTGCTTGTCTCCCTTCAACGCTTGCTCTGATGCCGTTTGTACTGGGGCAGTCATTGAGCGATCGAGAGCTTCAGCACTGGCAAGCCCAATTTCCTGCCTGTGGTTGGCAGATCCACAACGGTCAGGCTGTTTTGGGTTGGCTCCTGCTGGCTCCGGTTCCGGCTGATTTTCAGCCAGAAAGGCTAGGCGAACTAGAACTATTTACAGCGTCTCTCAACACTCACCTGATTGAGCAAAGCCTCGATCGGTATCGCTCTGCCCTACATCAAGTGGAGCTTGTTCAAGCGCAAGCACAGCAACGCCAAGCATTAGCCGCCTGCAACCAGGAACTAACCCAAGCGAATCGGCTTAAAAGCGAGTTTTTGGCAAACACGAGTCATGAGGTTCGCACGCCGCTCAGCTCGATTTTGGGCTTCACCCACTTGATGCGCGAACAGGGTTTTAGCCCCAGCAGCCTGAAACACCAGGAATATCTCAACATTATCTTGAGCAGTGGTCAGCATTTGCTGGCGCTGATTAACGACATTTTGGATCTCTCAAAAATTGAGGCAAATCAGCTCGATCTGCACTGGGAAACCGTAGCGGTCAAAGCGGTCTGTCAAACCGCGATCACCCTGGTGCGAGAGAAAGCAAACGATAAGGGACTTGCACTCAGGTTGGAGATTGCGCCCCAGGTCGAAACCCTCGTTGCCGATCCGCTACGGCTGAAGCAGATGCTGTTCAATCTACTGTCGAATGCGCTCAAGTTTACGCGCCAGGGCAGTGTGGGGCTACAGGTGACCGCCGCCGATGATGCGATCCGCTTCGCTGTTTGGGATACAGGTACAGGGATTGCGGAAGACCAGCAACAACTGCTCTTCCGCCCTTACTCACAGATTGCAAATGCGGCGGCTGGACGGGATGAGGGTACTGGTTTAGGACTGGCGCTTACACAGAAACTAGCAGAGCTGCACGGGGGACGAGTTGAGATTAGGTCTCAGCTTGGTCAGGGTTCGCGCTTTACGATCGTGCTGCCCCTGATGCCCACTACCGGAAACGACCATGAGACCGAGTCGGCTGATCCAGTGCAAGCAACATTACTGCTGCATCCAACCCCTTCTCACGACAAGCAGCTACGTGCCTCTGATGCCCTTGTCATACATGCTGCTGATGCCAGCTCAGCCCATCAACAGACTCATCCACACTCCGTCATCCCAAGGCGATCGAACCACCTTTTATTGGTAGAAGACAACGCCTACAACGCTAAGTTGATGCTGACGTATCTGAGCAAGTTGGGCTACGAACTGACGTGGGTAAAAGATGGCACCGAGATGCGGCAGGCGCTTACCCGGTCACTGCCAGCCTTGATTCTGATGGACATTCATTTACCCGGTGAAGATGGGTTGGCGCTGATCCATCAGCTTAAACTGGACGATCGCTATCAAGCGATTCCAATCGTTGCGCAAACGGCAATGGCAATGGCAGGCGATCGCGATCTCTGTATGGAAGCCGGCACCGTCGGCTACATTTCTAAACCCATTGATTTGACTGCTCTAGCGCAGTTGATCGGTCAGTACGTCAAGGGCTTGAAGCATTCAGGCAACTCAAATTAGCCTCGGCTAGGCTCTAACCCATAGCCGTCGAAAACGGGTTTCCGACAAAAGACGGCGGTACGATCGTGCCATTCAACGTGATCCATTGCTGCAAGAGCGGGCGTTGAGCAGGCAAGTGCAGGCAGAAGCTGAAATGAGGGTACAAGAACAAAGGCGGCAAGCATGGTGTAGCAAAGCGTTCGCATAGTTGGAGTCAAAATGCCCTATTGGTCTAAATCAGCCGCTATCACACGGTTAGAAGCGCTAAGGTAGTGGAGGAGGGATTTCCCTCTGAACGGTAGCTGGGGGCACTTTAGACATGCTGATCGATACGCTGGACAACCTAAAAACGTTGTTTGCTGAAATGGAGCAAGCACTGATTGCTTACTCTGGTGGCATTGACAGTACGCTGGTGGCAAAAATTGCCTATGACGTGTTGGGCGATCGTGCCCTTGCCATTACTGCCGTTTCACCATCTCTCTTGCCAGAAGATTTAGAGGATGCCCGTGTGCAAGCGGCTGAAATTGGTATTGCCCACGAACTGGTGCAAACGCACGAAATGGACAACCCAAACTACACGGCAAATCCAGCTAACCGCTGTTATTTTTGCAAAAGCGAGCTGCACGACACGCTGAAACCGCTGGCATTAGGGCGGGGCTATCCCTATGTGGTGGACGGCGTGAATGCGGATGATCTATCCGACTACCGACCCGGCATTCAGGCGGCGAAAGAACGGGGTGCTCGATCGCCCCTTGCAGAACTTGGCATCACCAAAGTTGAAATACGCGAACTTGCAAGACATCTAGGACTTGCCTGCTGGGATAAACCTGCCCAACCGTGCCTCAGTTCACGGTTTCCGTATGGTGAGGAGATCACGATCGCCAAACTACAGCGCGTGGGTCGAGCCGAAGCCTCGCTGCGACGGATGGGCTTGAGCACCTTTCGGGTGCGATCGGAGGGTGATACGGCGCGCGTTGAGCTGCCTGCCGAACAGCTTAAAGAATTCGTATTAACTACAGATCTTCCAACCTTAGTCACCACCTTTCAATCCTTCGGTTTTCTCTACGTCACGCTGGATTTAGAGGGCTTCCGGAGTGGTAAGTTAAATCAAGTGCTTCAGTTGGCTACAGGTAACACATAACGAGATTGGGGAACGATGACGCGATCGCCTGCACTAAACCAAAATATTATCTACCCCGACAGCGATGGGCAACCCATGTCTGACAATACCAAGCAATTTAATTGGATTGTCTCTATCAAACTGGGCTGCGAAGCATTGTTCAAAGATGATCCCCAGGTTTTTGTTGCAGGCGATTTGCTCTGGTATCCCGTCGAGGGCGATAACACCATTCGGGCGGCTCCCGATACGATGGTGGTCTTTGGTCGTCCGAAGGGCGACAGGGGGTCTTACCAGCAATGGAAAGAGGACAACATCGCCCCTCAAGTGGCGTTTGAAGTGCTTTCCCCCGGCAATACGCTCGTTGGCATGGCAAAGAAGTTTCGCTTCTACGAGCGCTATGGCATCGAGGAATATTACCTTTACGATCCCGACAAAGGCGATTTCAGCGGTTGGTTACGTTCTGGAGCTTTTCTAGAGGTGATCGAAACACCGATCGGCTGGGTTAGTCCTCACCTGAAGGTTCGGTTTGAGTTAGTGGATGGCGAACTAGAACTCTATCGCCCCGATGGAGAGAAGTTTTCGACCCATCTAGAATTGATAGAGCAGAATCAGCAGGCTCAACAGCAGTTAGAACAATCGCAGCAGCAGTTAGAACAATCGCAACAGCAGTTAGAACAATCGCAGCAGCAGCTAGAACAGGAACGGCAGCAGTTAGAACAGGAACGGCAACGATCGGGAAAACTAGCTGCCAAACTGAAAGCACTGGGCATCAACCCAGAGGAATTGTAACCATTCGTTATGTCCAGTGGGCTTACCAGGTAGTTCAACTTTCGGGCTAATTCAGCCGTTTGAGGCAAAATCCCTGTACTTCAGTGACTTAGGAACAAAGATTTAACAACCTCGGCGTTTTCCGTAGGGGCGCACGGCCGTGCGCCCCTACCTACGAACAATTTGTCGGTTTTATTTAATCCACGATCCTTACAAGGCGATCGTTTGCCGCGATTTAGAGCCGCGATTTATAAGTGGTGGAGTGCAACACTTCCGGTTCTGTACTGCTGCTGAGTAAGCGCATCGTGTTCACCTGAATACCACTTTCAACGTTTTCTCGCTGAAAGTCGATCGCATATTCAGATATAGGCTGAGGCGCACAGAGCATGGCACAAATCTCTCGATCGCCCATCTCAAAACGCAGGCAAATAGGCACAGCAAGCGTCTGCTCAAACCGGAAATCTTTGTAGCCATAAACAACGGTGGCATCGGCACCGAGCGGCGCGAAACGGGTCGCATCGGTGTAAATATCTTGCGAATGGGGATGACGCTCCAGCACCTTAAGTCCAGCTTTTAAACTTAAAACATACAGCAGCCCAGAAAGTTGGCAAAGCCCGCCCCCAATGTCTGCTTTAAGTTGATTTTGCATAAGCGTGCGTCCTTCTAAATAGCCTTTTGCCTGAATTGGCTCACCAATTAAGTGCCAGAAGGAAAAAATGGCTCCAGGCAGCATAGCGATATTTTGAAGGCGTTGAATTGCTAGTGCTAAATTATGTTTCTTATTTTCGGAAAGGGTTGTGGCGGGGATGGGTTGGACGATCGCAATCTGTGGGGTGAATAACTGCTGTTGGCAGTCATCCAAGGGGCGAAAAGTCACAAACTTAGAATGCTGCCCTGTAGACACATCTGCGATTAATCGTTGCATGACTTTGTACCGCTTTCTCCAAGGCAGTGGAATGAGCTGTTTCATAACGTCGCGTTTTAAGGCAATACGTTCTCTCCAATACAGTCTGGCGAACGCTCATGCCGCAGCACAAGCAGTGCTTTGTCCGATCGTGTTTAACAAACGGACAAGAGGGCGTTCGTGCCAAAGGAATCGCACCAAAGTAATCGCAGCCGCAGTTTAGGCTGGTGGTAGGAAAAGGGCGATCGCAAACACAACGCTCGCCACTAAACTTAACCCTGCCAGTAACCCTGCGGGCATGAACTTGCCTGTCGCCCGCAAGCGGAGGGCAAAGACAATCAGCAAGGCTAAGGCAATGATCGTTGCCAGTACCAGCCCGATCGCCGGATTTTGAAGGCTGATGTACCAGGCGATCGCGAGTGCAATGCCGCTTCCCAAACCCGAGATCAGCGATTGGTTGCTCTTGGCTTTGACGTAGCCAATAATGCCGCCGATCGCCACAAGCAGTGCATAGACTAAAATGAGCCAGATCATAGTTGCCAAAGGTGCGCCTCTTTCCCAACGTTTCACACCCTACACCCTATTCTGGTCGTTAGCGTCCTATCGTTATAATGCTTCTCACACAGACCATTCCCGTTCTGGATTTGCGCGACTTTCATGCGGACGATCGTCGCCAGACTTTTATCAGTCAACTGGGTAGAGCGCTCGAAGACATCGGTTTTTTTGCCATCACGCATCACAGCGTTGATGCCGAACTCATTCAAGCTGCCTATGAAGCGACGCAAGCCTTTTTTACACTGCCAGAGTCAGCGAAGCGTCAGTATGAAGATCTCACCTTGCACGGGCAGCGTGGTTTTACAGCCTTTGGACGCGAACATGCCAAAGATCATCCCGTCCCCGATCTGAAGGAATTCTGGCATGTGGGTCGATCGCTGCCACCAGACCATCCCCTAGCGGCTCGTTATCCAGCCAACCTTTCGCCCATTGAAGTACCGCAGTTTGCCACTGTGATGAATCAGCTTTACGCGCAACTGGATGCCTGTGCAGCAGAGCTACTCAAAGCCTGCGCCCTTTACCTGGGCGAACCAGAGACGCTGCTAAGCGACATGATGCGAGACAGCGATACCATTCTTCGCGTGATTCACTACCCACCGATCGCCCCAGATGTGCATCCTGCCAGCCTCCGAGCAGCAGCGCATGAAGACATTAACCTGATTACGCTCCTATGCGAAGCCACAGATGAGGGGTTGGAGTTATGGCAACGCGATGGCACTTGGCGATCGATTCGAGCGCTACCAGGACAGATCATCGTGGATAGTGGCGACATGCTGCAACAACTCACTAACGGGCTGCTCCAAAGCACTACCCACCGCGTTGTGAACCCGGCTGACAGTCGCGATCGCCGCTTTTCAATGCCGTTTTTTGCTCATCCACGCCCTGAAGTAGACCTCACGCCCCTTCCAGGCTGCATCGCCAAAACTGGAGAGCAAGTATTCCCCAGCATTACCGCTGGTGCGTATCTGCAACAACGCTTACGAGAGATTGGTTTAGCTGAGTGAGCAAGGCAAAAGGCAAAAGGTAGAAGGTAAAAGTAGGGAGTAGAGAACCAACTCAAACCTCATCCCTGATCCTTCATCCCTGATCCTTTATCCTTTCATCCTTCATCCCTCTCCCTAGCCTCCTGCGGCAAAAGTTGCCATGACTGCGACTGAAAGAATAATGCCGGGAGAGAGCATCAGTACCAACATCAAAAGATCGTGTGTGTTCATCAGTGCCTTTTATGGTGGAGCTTTTATGGTGGAACTTTTGCAGCGATCGCACTTGTCTGCACGTGCTCAGCGATCGTAGCCTCCTTCATCCTAGTGAACAACGCTCACTGACTCATCTTAAAAGCATGGAGAAATGCTGAAGATTATCCCGATCGTTGGACTGCTTTTGGACGTAAGGTAATGAGAGCAGCAGCGTAGGATCGTTTCATTACGCTTTAAACTATGAGCAATTCTTCTTTTGATGACCTGTGGCGGAAAGATTTTCTCAGAGGATTCGGTCTGTGGATCGTCATTGAGATTGTGAGCTTCCTTGTGTTGCCAGGGTTAGGAGCGATTCAACCGGGCGATCGACTGAAGTTTTGGTTTGGTCTCAGCATTCCACTAGGGATAGGCGGCGCGCTCCTTGTCGGTGGTAGTTCTCGCTTCATCGCGATGACAAACGACCGTGCTGCTAGCGGCAGCAAAACGCTGCTCAGTTTTCTGGGACAGTTTGGTGGCTCGATCGGCATTGCAGGCATTCTTTTCCCGTTTGTCATGGTGGCGGGCGAGTTCCTGAGCAAGATTTTTGTGAAGTAGAGGTAGGGAATGGTGAGTACAGCGCCGCGATCGCTGCCATTGACTCATGCGTTGAAGGAATGGCAGGTGGCAGTGAACGCACTGGAGCAAGGTGAGACGATTGCTTTGCTGCGGAAGGGAGGTATTCGCGAGTCGGGCGGCACGTTTACGGTCGCGCACGATCGCGCCTTGCTGTATCCCACCTATGAGCATCAGCGATCGCATCTCGTCAAAGGACAGTACGTCGATGCCATTACCCCCGTCGAGTCTGGTTGGCATCCTGAAACTGTTCGTCTTGGTTCGTGGGCATTCATGACCGATCGGTTTCCGGTCAGCGACGAGGCAACAGTGGCAGCATTGTTGCCCTTTCACATTTGGAATGAAGCGTTTGTGGCAGACCGATTGAAGTGGAAACCTAACCTGCCCCTTGATGTCCTCCTGCTGCGAGTCTACACGCTGCCCCAGCCACAGATCATTCCTTACGAGCCTACCTATGGTGGTTGCAAATCGTGGCTTGACCTGACGCAAGCGATCGCACAGCACCCAGGCTTCGTCAACGCTCTAGCGGATAGTCTCCCTGTGTTAGAGGATGCGGACTACCGCGCTCGACGCGATGAAATTCGAGCGATCGTGTCGTAGCGGTAACGTGTACGTTCTACTGCAAGCACCGTGGACAATAAAATTTTGTGAATAATGTATGCAGCCCCTATATCTGGTGCCATCATTGAGATGGAGTAGGGGTGCTGTCCCTAAATAGAGTCAAGGTCAGTTGTGTGTTCCCGGTTCGTCGTGCTAGAAGCAACCATCGATTAGCAATCAGCCATTAGCGCAACACAGGTTGAAGCGTCCAGTTGCGTCTCACGCGTAATTTTGGAGAAGCTGAACGCTGATGGCTGAAGGTCGATGGCTAAATACTCCAGTTGCGACTATCCTTAAAGCCAGATCAAGCGATCGCCAGATTTGTTGGACAGGTTCAGCGCAAAGTGATGCAAAGCCAGAAATTTGAATCAGAGTTTCATGCCAAGAGACGCTCCATGCAGTCGTCTGATGGGTATCGGTTGTTAGGAGCGGCGATCGTAGCGCTAAGTGCAGTGACGGCAGACGCGACTTTCC
>Ga0163145_1000888_pt1 | contig 10835 bp, 11 predicted proteins | sample OliLakLV9_FD_161683 | JGI IMG/M metagenome (GOLD analysis project Ga0163145, IMG submission 161683) | Freshwater microbial mat bacterial communities from Lake Vanda, McMurdo Dry Valleys, Antarctica - Oligotrophic Lake LV.9 | ecosystem: Environmental > Aquatic > Freshwater > Lake > Microbial mats... | reverse complement strand
AGCCTTACCCACGGGTTCCCTCATTGCTACGGTACTTCAGGATGCGGTGCTCACCGAGAATCGCTTTGTTGGCCTGACCCATCCCGTCCTCGTCATCGCCGAAACCGGGCAGGTGGACTTGGCGAGTAATACCGTCAGCGCGGGATTTGCTGGTTTCTGGTTCTGTACGCTCCGTGCGTTCCTCGCCCCCGTCGAGTACCTCAGAGAATCCTTAGCAGCTACCGGAAGTGGACTATATTTCTCCCTCACCTCCACCCTGCTCAATGACCCACGCTTCATCCTGCCCATCACCCTGGCCCAGAGCTACCCGCTGCCCAAAGTTTACCGACCCGACGAGGACCGCTACACCACGCCGCGTGCCGAAGACTCCAAATTCTCCGTGTCCAATGAGGGAGCCGTCCTAGGGGTCCCCTTTTCCTTCATCAACGACCTAGAGCTACTCAAACAAAACCTCGTCTCCCGGACTCCGCCCCAGCCGCCCCTACCCTTGGCCCTGGACCTCGCCCACAACACCGTGACCTGTCTACCCCCCGTCGGACCCTCCGGCCTCCCCCTCTTGGTCTGGGACACCCCGACCGTGGCCGACAGTTTCTTGCGCTTGACGGGTAATCAACTACGAAATAGCTCTCTACCCCTACCCACCGCACTCTTACTCTTCGTCCAGCGCACCACGGTCACAGGCAACCTCATCCTCAATGAAAGCCCTACTGACGGGGACGAAAAATTCAGTCTGGTCCTACTGGCGATCCAATTTCACATCTCCCAGTTTGGGACAGCGACAGCCCTACCCGCCTATCCCATTGCCGTCACTGGTAACGTGTTGCAAGGCTATACCGCCCTGCCCGTCCGCAACTACCCCGCCCCCCTCAACACTTGGCTGGTCTTCAATACCCAATATTTTTAGGCACCGGGGTAAGCTGCTCGGGCCTAACGGTGGAGGAGGCGCCCCCTACCCCCAGCCCCTGTACCCTCTATCCATTACCCACAAGTCTGAAACGCTGACTGGGAACGGGTTTCAGAAATGGTAAATTCTCAATAACGGAGCTTCAAAACGCTGAAACTCTGATTCCTCCACTTCCCATCTGGGCGCGTTGTCAATAAATGGAAAGATGTGGGTAATAGATAGTAAGCGACCCCGAGGGGGCTTCTTCGTCGGGGTCTGACTGTCGCGATGCGCTTTTTTGAGTCCCCGGTAGCCTTTATTTTCTAAAAACGAGGGGGCTCCCATGGCCCTCAATTCGGCTCTAGCCTTGCGGTTCAGCCCTCTAAACGCCTATAATTGAGTAAGAAAGACTCAAGTCAATTTAGGGAGCAAACCATGCGAATTCAGTCATCGGTCCTCGTCCCTTTAGGTTTTGGTAAGTATGTGCGCTCCGACCAAGTAACCGCTGTAATCCCAATTGAGGAAGACCGGGGACCAGGGCGGCGGACTTTTGTGCAGGTGCAGGGGCAGACTGACCCGATTGTGGCTTCACGGGCTGAGGATTCCATCGTCCGTGATTTAGTCCAGGAGCCACGGGAAGTAATCCAGTCTCGGCAACAGCAGCAGATTCTCCGCGACCTGATGCTCGATCTCGCCGGGGTCAATGTCACTGTGCGTCGGATTAGCCGGGATGAGGGCGGGCTTGACCTAGAACGGCTAGAGCGGCGCATCCGTGAAGTGCTGGAGGACGACTAGAGGCTCTCATCGCGGTAGAAGCGGTAGAAGAAGAACTCATCGCGGAAGGGCTGTTCATCCACGACATGGTGGAAATGGCCCTCGTCCATGAGTTGTTGCCCCAACCGGAGCGCGTCGGTGCGGGTGAGGTTCTGGGAACCCATCAACCAAGCCACCGCTTCAGAACCAATGAAGCAACGGGTGTAGACCCGCAACCGATAGCGGCGGTCCCGGATATCCACCCCCTTGGCACTGTGCATCTGCTCAGCCAAGGCGGTGAGAACGGGGTCTTGAACTACGGGGTTCTCGTCGGGTTCGTCTCCGTAGAACCGATAGAAGAAGTACCCGTCCTGGAAGGTTTGTTCATCAAGGACATGGTGGATAATGCCCCGGTCTATCAATTTTTGACCGAGTTGCACGGACTCGGATGGACTGAGCTTAAAAGTTTTACTAAACCAAGTCACGGCCTCAGCACCGATGAAACAGCGGGCGTAGGTACGGAGCCGATAGGGGCGGTCCAAAATCTGCAAGCCCTGGTGCATTTGTTGGAGGGTCTGGGGGGTGAGTAAACGGGCGAGGGGGTCGTGTTGGACCCGTTGTTGCCACAGGGTGAAGCCTTCCTCTTCTTCGACAACCAGACAGATTTTGCCGTGGTCGAGGTAGGCGCGGCAGCAGGTGAGGGCTACGGCCCGTTGTTCCTTAGAAAAAGACTGGTCTTTGACGAAAACTTGGTTGTACAGGTCAAGCTCCGAACTTCGGCTGGAGTTGATCCCGCGTAGTAAGACTTCTTCTTTGGACAAGATAAACACGATGTTGACTCCAGGGGTAGGTCGGGTGGAACGGGGACGGGGTAAGAACCTTGACCCAACCATCAAACTAGACTACGGACTTGCGGACATTTTGGATGGGCGTAATATCATCGGAAGATGAGCTTTACAACGTTGCTAATTGTACCCACCGGGGTGGGGGCGAGTATCGGAGGGTATGCCGGGGATGCATTACCTGTGGCGCGGTTATTGGCAGCGGTGAGTGATACCTTGATTACCCATCCCAACGTCCTTAATGGTGCCATGCTCTACTGGCCCCTCGACCAGACGCTCTACGTGGAGGGCTACGCCCTAGACCAGTTCTGTCGGGGGGAATGGGGCTTGCGTCCGGTGCGAGCGAACCAAGTCGGGGTGTTACTGGACCAGGGGCTGAGTGCAGAACAGGTTTTACATCACCATCACGTCATCCAAGCCGCCCAAAGTACCCTGGGTTTAAGTATGGGTCCGGTCTTGACCACCGATGAACCCGTCCAACTGAATTTAATGCAAGCTAGGACCGGGAGTTCCTGGGGGACAGTCCGCAATCCAGGGACGTTACTCAGGGGGGGTGAACTCCTGAAGGCGCAGGGCTGTGGAGCCGTGGCCCTAGTCGTTCGCTTCCCGGAACTCGGCTGGCGTGACTATGACCAGGGGCAAGGGGTAGACCCGATTGCTGGCCTCGAAGCCCTGTTGAGTCATCTCATGGTGAAACATTTACAGTTGCCCTGTGCCCATGCCCCGGCCCTAGAACCCAGCCCGCCCATGCCTGTTCATCCCCGGACCAGTGCTGAGCAGCTTGGCTTTACTTTTTTACCCTGTGTTTTGGTGGGGCTGAGTCGTGCCCCCCAGTACGTGCCTCCCCAGCTAGCCGCCCTGACCGTAGCTGACCTAGATGCGGTTGTTCTCCCGGCAACGGCTTTTGGGGGGCGGGGGGTACTGGCCTTGGCGGGGCGGTCCCGACCGCCAGTGCTGATTGGCGTGACGGAGAACCAGACGGCTCTAAGTGTGACGGCAACGAGTCTGGGGATTAAGAGCTACACGGTCCAAAATTATTGGGAAGCAGCGGGATTATTAGCTTGTCTCAAGGCGGGTCTAGACCCTAAACGGGTGCGGGCTTAAGAATAGTTTCGTTACCCTTTCGAGGGCCGAGCGGGATGTCATAATGCCCCCACTGACCCGGAGGCTCTATGAGACTTATCAAACCGCTTCTACCCCAAAAAGATGCTAGTCCCGACCGCCGCACGGACTACTTGACGCAGAATCGGGAGGATTATGAATTTGACTATAACTATCTATCCGGTCTGGCCCTGCTCAAACGAGTTCCCAAGGAAGAGAGTTTCAGCATCCGTTACTTAGCTGAACGTGCCCTAGCTACTGCCAAGCTACCAGGAAATATGTTGGCGGCGAAAGCGCGGTCCTTCTTTGATCCCTTCGATGATATGGAGGATTACGCCGACCTGTTTACGTTATTACCCAAGCCCAACGTGGTCAACACCTACCAGAATGACAGCGTGTTCTCTGAACAACGACTCTCTGGGGTCAATCCCTTGGTCATCTGCCGCATTAAGCCGGGGGAGGCCATGCCCGACAACTTCAAAGGAAACTTAGCTGAGATCCAGGAATGCTTCGGGGAGTCGCTGATCCTCACGGAGGAACTTGCTGAGGGCAATCTTTATTACACCGATTACACCGCAGTCCTGAAAGAGGTCAACGGCGGTACGTTCGAGAAAGGGAAAAAGCACCTCCCCAAACCCTTCGCGCTTTTTTGTTGGAGTGGTAAGGGCTATGGCGACCGGGGCGAGTTGGTACCCATTGCCATTCAGCTTGCAGAAGCCTCGGTCTACACACCTTTCGATAACCATATGGATTGGTTCCTCGCTAAAACCTGTGTACAGATTGCCGATGCTAACCACCACGAGATGAGCAGTCACTTGGGGCGGACTCACTTTGTCATGGAGCCGATTGCGATTGTCACCGCCCGTCAACTTGCTGAGAACCATCCGCTGAGTTTGTTACTGCGGCCCCATTTCCGCTATATGCTCGCCAATAACAATCTGGGGCGTAGTCAACTGATTAACCAAGGTGGCCCGGTAGATGAACTGCTCGCCGGGACGCTCAAAGAGTCCATGCAACTGGTCCGTAATGCTTGTTTAAGCTGGCGAATTGACGAGTTTAGCCTACCGGCTGAGCTTGCCAACCGGGGCATGGATGATGTAGAAGCTACGCCTCACTACCCCTACCGCGACGACGGGCTTTTGGTCTGGCACGCGATTCAGAAGTATGTCACCGCCTATCTCGACATTTACTACCAAAGTGAGCAAGACTTGACGGGCGATACGGAGCTTCAGGCGTGGGCGGCTCAGATGGGCGATGAGAATGGCGGTCGGGTCCAGGGTTTTCCCAGTAGTTTCACCACCCTTGAACCCTTGGTGGAAGTATTAACGACGATCCTCTTCACCTGTGGTCCCCTGCATTCTGCTGTCAATTTTTCGCAGTATGAGTACATGGCTTTTGTCCCCAACATGCCCTTGGCTGCCTACCAACCCACGCCCCAAAAAGGGGATAATAAGGATTTCTCTGGGAACCAAAAAGAGGAGCAATCCCCCACCGAACTCCGCCGTCTTCAGTTCCTCCCGCCGCCGAAACGGGCGGCTGACCAGTTGGAGATCATTTACACGCTCTCGGCCTATCGTTACGACCAGTTGGGTTACTACGATGAGGAAGATTTCGCGGACCCCGATGTAATTGACTACGCCGACCCCGATGCTCAAGCAGTTTTAGTCACCTTCCGGCAAAACCTGAGCGTAATTGAGGCCAAGATTGATAGCCACAACCGCAACCGGATCGTGCCCTACCCCTACCTCAAACCCTCCAAGATCATCAACAGCATCAGCATCTAACTCTCTAGCCTCAGAAGCTCATCGTTGACCCTCGGACGATATGAAAAAAGCGGGAGTACAAATGTGGATGATGGCGGGCTTGCTATGGCAGAGGTACGGGCTAATCATGCGAATATCAAACCAGTTGTAATGGGCGAATCTGATGACAATGATGACATTCAATGTTCCTGATGGTCAGTTCGGGGGGTATCTGGCGGTTCCGGCGGGCGGGACGGGACCGGGTTTAGTCATCGCGCAGGAGATTTTTGGGGTCAACTCGGTGATGCGGGAGACGGCAGAACGCTATGCAGCAGCAGGGTATCTGGCCTTGGTGCCGGATTTATTCTGGCGGATTGAGCCGGGGATTGAGTTAGATGCTGAGGACCCGGTCCAGCTAGAACGGGCTTTTCAGTTGTATGGGCAGTTTGATGAGGACCGGGGGGTGGCGGACCTGCAGGTGGCTCTGGCGGCGTTGGCGGACTATCCGGGCTGTACGGGGAAGGTGGGCACGGTGGGCTATTGTCTGGGCGGGAAGTTGACCTATCTGATGGCGACGCGCTCGGATGCGGAGTGCAATGTCAGCTATTACGGGGTGGGGATTGAGCGGAGTTTAGATGAAGCGGACCAGATCAGTACGCCCTTACTACTCCACCGCGCTGGGGAAGACCAGTTTGCGCCCCTCGCGGTCCAGACGCAGATCCAGGAACGGCTGGTGGGGGAATCGCTAACTACCCTCTATGAATACCCCGGTCAACCCCACGCCTTTGCCCGTCTTCCTTTCGCGCCGGAGTCTCAAACGGCGGCGGAGTTGGCGCAAACTCGGACGTTGGCTTTCTTGACTGAACATTTGAGTTAGCCAGTGCTATGGGGGAGAGGGGCGTATTCGGTTTCATGGCAGAGTTCGCGCTGGTGGTCGGGCGTGACGCGCCAGAGCCAGACCCGCACCCCAGGCCGGCCCGTCTGAGTCCTCGCGCCGGTAATTAAGGGCGGACTTTGACGGGTGACTTGTTCACGGATTAATTGGTGGGCGGGAAAGTAACTTATCCGGTTCAATTGCTATTTAAACAGTTCATCGGTTTGCTGTACCCCGCCCTCTAACCGTCTCTGGTAGGGTTCTCTCCGCTTCTACCTGGGTCCCGGCAGGGTATGGGGCGGAGGGGCCTTCTTGTAAAATAGACATGAAGTATACAGAGCCACCCATGTCCGAAGTGAAGAATGTCCTAGGCGGCAAGCTTGCCACCTGCTGTACTAGCCCAATGACGGGGTTTTATCGCGATGGTCAATGTAGTACCGGACCCGAGGACACCGGCTCCCATGTGGTCTGTGCCCGAGTGACAGAAGAATTTTTGGCTTTTAGTCGGACCCAGGGGAATGACCTGATTACACCCGTACCGGGACGCTTTCCTGGCCTCAAACCCGGCGATTGTTGGTGTCTGTGTGTTTCCCGTTGGCAAGAAGCATTAGGGGCGGGTGTGGCCCCGCCCCTCAATCTAGCCGCAACCCATGAGGCAGCCCTGCGGGTTGTTTCTATGACGGACCTAGAGCAGCATGCTCTTTAGCTAGGCACGGGGAATGATTACGCCGTACCCGCCGTGGTTCCGTTCGTAGAGGACATTGATCTGACCACTCTCTTTATCGCGAAAGACAAAGAAATCATGGTCCACTAATGACAATTGTTCAAGGGCCTCCTCCATGGTGAGCGGAGGCATAGCGAAATACTTAGCCCGGACGACTTCCTTGGGCAACTGGGCTTGGCGGTGTCCGTTGGGTTGGTCCATCGGCGCGGAGGCCATTACCGCGACGGCGGTTTTGGGGGTGGGGCGTTTGAGGTTGCGTTCTTTGTATTTGCGTAACTGCCGCTGGATCTTGTCAGCCACCAGATCGATGCTCGCATACAGGCTCACGCTGGCTTCTTCAGCGCGGATCACCGTGCCGTTGGCGTGGATCGTCACTTCTGTGGTCTGATTGTTCGCAACACGAGGGTTTTGGCCTACGGATAGGTTTACCTCGACGCGCTGGGTCAGTTGGTCAAAGGGGGCAACGGCTTTTTCGATCTTGCGCTCTACGTACTCGCGGATGGCTTCGGTCAGTTCGATGTTGCGGCCTTGGATCTTAAGTTGCATAGGACCTCCCGGTGAATCCTGTCTCTAGCCTACAAGCCACTGATCCCCAAACAAGCTTTATGACAAGTTTCTTATCGAGAATTCCACGCAACCCACGCCGCTGTTGGTTCTCGCAAGGTACGAACGGGTTTGAAACCCGCCCCTACCCTGGCACTTAAGTACCCTGCCGTTGTCAATTAAACTCGGACAATCCCTGGTCTCCCATCATTGCCGCTCCCCTGACTGACTGACTTAGCCATCCGTTAACCTACTGAACGAGCTTCAGAGGATGATGAAAGAACCGCAAAGCCCCATACGCCCGCCGACCCTCTCAACTAGCTCCAATTCTGTTACTCAGCGCGAGCAGATAGCTGTGGAAATCATCCCCTCTCCAAAAATCGCCACAACCCAAGCCCCACAAGCCTTTGAACCCTCTCTATTCAAAAATAGGTTCGCGCAACTTCTGAAACCATTGTCCAGAGAGCGTTTCAGCGATCCGCGTTCTCCCAAAACGCTCTTCCCCAATCCCCGAAACGCCTCATCGTGCTATGATTCGCGCAAACCCACCTTGAAAACCGCATACAGTAAGCCTTTCAGAACCCACGGTTGCAACCGGACAAAATCCCTTTGAGGGATTGAAACAGTAAGGATACAACCGGAACTGAGGAGGTGGAAGGCTTCGTTGCAACCGGACAAAATCCCTTTGAGGGATTGAAACTGGGGGTCCGTAACTTTGAGGTCACAGGTGTAGGGTTGCAACCGGACAAAATCCCTTTGAGGGATTGAAACGAGCGTAGGCTTCTTTCTTACCGCCAGTGCTGCGGTAGTTGCAACCGGACAAAATCCCTTTGAGGGATTGAAACCCGGTGGAAGATGTTGTACAAAATTCATCTGAAGCGTTGCAACCGGACAAAATCCCTTTGAGGGATTGAAACCGCTTATCTACAATCACCCCGCCTGAGCGATACGGTTGCAACCGGACAAAATCCCTTTGAGGGATTGAAACTTTTCGAGTATGGGTATCCATGACCGAGAGCACACTGTTGCAACCGGACAAAATCCCTTTGAGGGATTGAAACCAAAAGCTTGGTACATTGTCCATCACGTACCTCAAGTTGCAACCGGACAAAATCCCTTTGAGGGATTGAAACCCCAAGTCACTGATGCTCACCCAGTCGCAGTCAAGTTGCAACCGGACAAAATCCCTTTGAGGGATTGAAACAATTGAGGGGCCATTCTCGGCATCCTCGACATCTTGGGTTGCAACCGGACAAAATCCCTTTGAGGGATTGAAACTCATCAGATTTTGGCACCATTGAAGAGCCGCCTTGCGTTGCAACCGGACAAAATCCCTTTGAGGGATTGAAACCTAGTCCCAATCCTCACGAGATCCAACACTTGCAAGGGTTGCAACCGGACAAAATCCCTTTGAGAGATTGAAACCGGTTGGTGGTTTAGCCTTGCTGAAGGGCTTTCAGTTGCAACCGGACAAAATCCCTTTGAGGGATTGAAACGGGAGGTCGTCGGGGCCAGGACGACCGCCCCGAGAAGCGTTGCAACCGGACAAAATCCCTTTGAGGGATTGAAACGCTAGCTACCGGCCTGGGTTCACGGCCCCAGACCGTTGCAACCGGACAAAATCCCTTTGAGGGATTGAAACAAATCGAGATAGCTCAGAAGTCGCGCTAGGGCCGCTGTTGCAACCGGACAAAATCCCTTTGAGGGATTGAAACACGGGGCCTCCTGGGAAACTTGGAACATCAACTCAGTTGCAACCGGACAAAATCCCTTTGAGGGATTGAAACACCGCCACAGCCCTCCCATCCGTGGCGTGTACTAGGTGTTGCAACCGGACAAAATCCCTTTGAGGGATTGAAACATCCGGGATTCGGTTGCCCAAATCCGAGATTCTAAGTTGCAACCGGACAAAATCCCTTTGAGGGATTGAAACGAGTTCCCATCGAGTTCTGGGGGGGCCAGATCCAGCCGTTGCAACCGGACAAAATCCCTTTGAGGGATTGAAACAGGTACTGAATATATTTGTGATTATCGGTGAGGCGCACCCTGAAGTTGCAACCGGACAAAATCCCTTTGAGGGATTGAAACGAAAAAATTTGTCTGCAAAATAACGTTAGCTATATTTCTATGAAATCACGTTGCAACCGGACAAAATCCCTTTGAGGGATTGAAACGCCTGACTGGGCATTAGCTAGGGTGCTGGCAAGTTTTGTTGCAACCGGACAAAATCCCTTTGAGGGATTGAAACATCCCACGTTTGGAGGTGCTGGGCGGCGTGGTTACACTGTTGCAACCGGACAAAATCCCTTTGAGGGATTGAAACTTTCGCATGAAGGAATCGTACGCATACGCCACGATGTTGCAACCGGACAAAATCCCTTTGAGGGATTGAAACAGTAGGGCGAGGGCGGCCCAATCGAGGGGACTAATGTTGCAACCGGACAAAATCCCTTTGAGGGATTGAAACGCGCTTTGCACAGGGACTGGACCGATGAACTTTCATGTTGCAACCGGACAAAATCCCTTTGAGGGATTGAAACCTCTGGGAAGGGGAGCTCAGGCCCGTGGCAACGCCGGTGGAGGGTTGCAACCGGACAAAATCCCTTTGAGGGATTGAAACAGCCATAACATCTACCTCGATAACCACTAACCCAGAGTTGCAACCGGACAAAATCCCTTTGAGGGATTGAAACCCCAGCCCCTGACATTCACATCACCCTCACACCGTTGCAACCGGACAAAATCCCTTTGAGGGATTGAAACGGCTGGCTGAATCGGCTGGCGGCTCTAGCGCGGGAGGTGTTGCAACCGGACAAAATCCCTTTGAGGGATTGAAACACTGATGAAGCTTTGGAGGGATTGACGAGTAATATCTGTAAAGTTGCAACCGGACAAAATCCCTTTGAGGGATTGAAACCCGCTGCCGGACATCCTCCCGCTGCCGATTGCGATCGTTGCAACCGGACAAAATCCCTTTGAGGGATTGAAACCGCCAGTGGGAAGCGGGTTAATGCACTGAGTAGTAATCCCAAGGCGTTGCAACCGGACAAAATCCCTTTGAGGGATTGAAACAATCTGGGGCATCTTGCACCTCAAGCCGCCCCGCCAACTGAGGTTGCAACCGGACAAAATCCCTTTGAGGGATTGAAACCAGCAGCCAACCACCCGGAAACGCCGCTATTTGGCTGTTGCAACCGGACAAAATCCCTTTGAGGGATTGAAACCCTAGATCGAGCATTTTCTCTCCTTTTTTTGGTTTGTTGCAACCGGACAAAATCCCTTTGAGGGATTGAAACACTGCCGCATTTACGATCAGATTGGATAGCCTCAAGTTGCAACCGGACAAAATCCCTTTGAGGGATTGAAACAGGGG
>Ga0163145_1000887_pt1 | contig 10840 bp, 8 predicted proteins | sample OliLakLV9_FD_161683 | JGI IMG/M metagenome (GOLD analysis project Ga0163145, IMG submission 161683) | Freshwater microbial mat bacterial communities from Lake Vanda, McMurdo Dry Valleys, Antarctica - Oligotrophic Lake LV.9 | ecosystem: Environmental > Aquatic > Freshwater > Lake > Microbial mats ... | reverse complement strand
GGGAGAGGGCGGGTTTTGCCTTCATCTTCTCGCTTTTATCATAGATTCTTAGCTAAACCCGCCCCTACAAGGTACTATTGTTTTTTTGCCATTACCTACTTAGTCGGCTGAAACGGCCCAATGGTTTTAATTATTCTACTTTTATTGTAGCTGCTTTTCGATCCCCGCTGCTGGAATCTAATTAAACTTAAAACTTGTAGCGTTTTTGAGGAGGGCGGGTTTTGCCTTCATCTTCTCGCTTTTATCATAGATTCTTAGCTAAACCCGCCCCTACAAGGTACTATTGTTTTTTTGCCATTACCTACTTAGTCAGCTGAAACGGCCCAATGGTTTTAATTATTCTGCTTTTATTGTTGTAACTACTGATCTCAAATTGAGCGATTGAAATCTGTGGTTTTAACAGCGACGGAGGCGATTCAATAATAGCACAATTTCGTCCGTTGCCGATCGCATTTTTGAAGCAGGCAGGTCAGATTGATTAACGATAATGCTAAACACCAGCGGCTCGTAATTCGGAACTTCGATATATCCCGACAGCGCCGAAACTCCGCTCAAGGTTCCTGTTTTTGCTTGCAAAATGACGCGGTTTGGTGTAGTGTTTAAGCGATTTTTTAAAGTGCCACTCTCGCCAGCCACGGGCAGTGAAGCGCGGTAGATAGACGCAGCAGGTGAATTCGCCATCAATCTCAAAGTTTGCACCAAGGCTTCGGGACTAATTAAATTGTGGCGAGACAAGCCGGAACCGTCGGCTAATATGTAGCTGTTGGGATTTACGCCTAATTGAGTTAAAGCTGTTTTTAACTCTTTTAAACCAATTTCACTTGTATCCTCTTGTGGCACAGGCATCTTGCCTGTAATTTTCCCCAACAATCTCAATAAAACTTCTGCATAAAGATTGTTACTTTCCCGATTAGTTTCCTTCACCAATTGGGCCAGCGGTGGCGATTCAACAAAGGCTAATTCCTGATTGAAATTGCGAGAACTAGACGAAACTAAAGCTTGTTTGACAGGGATTCCCTCAGCCGCCAGGACTTGCTGAAAATGCTGTAAAAAGTTATTCGCAGGATTGACAACTGCGACATAAGCTGATTCAGATTCTGCACCAACTTGCAACTGTCCACTAACTCGAATTGCGGGCCGATCGAATTCTCTGCCAACTTCAATAAACTCGGATTCGTTTTTAGAGACTGTGACTGAATTGTTCAAAATTTGCCACTGATTTGCTAATTTTGGTTCTGCAAAAGTGACTTTCAGGGGTTGCCCGATCGCCTGCGGGGACAACAGAAGCTCGATCGCGTTTTGATTAAAAATCAAACTGTTAACCGGCGCGCCATAGCCAGCTTGCGCGTCTTCCCATTCCCAATTCGGATTAACTGCACTGCCTTGAAAATAGCTGTCATCGCCAATCAACTCGTTTATGCGATCGACTCCGCGGCGTTTCAACTGCTGCGCTAAGTCCTTCAACTGAGCCTCGGCAATGCTCGGATCGCCCCTACCGGCAACGTACAAACTCCCATTTGCGCTGCTGTAAACCGATGTCTTAATCCGAAAATCTGCACCGAGTTTCTGCAAAGCAGCCGCTGTGGTTAGCAGTTTGACATTGGATGCTGGAATGAAATATTTGGTGGCGTCGCGGCTGTAGAGAGTCGCGGTAGATGATAGCGGTTGAATCAAAATGCCCCAGCGCGATCGGCTAAATTCGGGACGGTTGGCGATCGCATCTACTTGCGCCCCCAATTCCCCAGGACAAATATCCCCAGCAACCGCCGGCGTTTGAGCAGCAACCGCCGACGGACGCCCCAGCACCAGCACTAACAAACTAAGTGCAATTCCTTGGATTCTCAAGTCGTACATATATGCCTAACTCTGGTTGAATAACCTATTTATGATCTGATAATTAGTAGTTTGTGATTGTTAATTGGCTAGATAAAGAACCACAGCTAAGCTGCTACGCAGCTAATTCGCACAAACAGCATTACCTTTTTTTTATTTTTTTATCCCATCTAATCACAATTTCTCCTTCATTTAATAATTTATGGAGTAATTATTCAAATTCTTATACTGATTCACAGGACTTACGCTGCATGAGCCAATTTTGACACTATCTGTAGTCGTAAGGTGCTTATGGCTCACCCTACAGTAGATAACTGAGGAGCGCATCGAGGCTGATTGCATTACATCCCCTCCAAGCGTAGGAAATGCACCCTGCCTGATGAGTCACCCGCGACAATCGTCACCCCATCCGATGCAGCCGCACAGGCAAGTAACTCATCCTCACTATTGAAACTAGCAATCACTCTGCTACTCCGTAAATCCCAGACTCTAAGAGTGCGATCCTCTGAAGCTGAAACTGCTAGTTGTCCTTTGGGTATGATAGCGACTGCCCATACCTTGTCAGTGTGCCCGATGAGCGTACGAAGTTCTTTTCCTGTTTGTAAATCCCACATTTTGAGGGTGTTATCCCTTGAAGCTGAAATAGCCTGTTGCCCATCTAGGGTGATGGCAACTGCCTCTACATAGCTGGTATGCCCTATAAGAGTATGTAGTTCTTTTCCTGTCTGTAAGTCCCAGATTTTGAGAGTGTTATCTGATGAAGCTGAAACTACTCGTTGTGCATCAGGAGTAATGGCCACTGCATTTACCACATAAGTATGCCCGAGCAGGGTACGCAGTTGTTCTCCACTATGTAAATCCCAAACTTTGACAGTGAAATCCCCTGAAGCAGAAACAGCTTTTTGCCCATCGGGAGTGATAGCAACGGCTCCTACATAGCTGGTATGCCCGACCAGGGTACGCACTTCAGTTCCTGTTTGTAAATCCAAAACTTTGAGGGTTTTATCCCACAAAGCAGAAATCGTTTTTTGACCATCGGGAGTAATAGCAACTGCCTCCACTTTGTCATTATGCTCAGTCAGCGTACGCACTTCAGTTCTACTGTGCAAATCCCAGACCTTAAGGGTTTTATCCCAAGAAGCGGAAACAGCCTGTTTCCCATCAGGAGTAATGGCGACTGTCCACACCAAATCGGTATGCCCAGTGAGATTAGGCTCTTTAACACTTCTATGCAAATCCCAAACTTTCATGGTCTTATTGCTTGAAACGGAAACAACTTGTTGCCCATCTGGGGTAACAGCAACTGTCTGTACCGGGCAGGTATGACCTGTAAGGGTACGCAGTTGTTCTCCGGTCTGCAAATTCCAGACTTTGAGGGTGTTATCGTTTAAAGCACAAACTACCAGTTGCCCATTGGGAGTAATAGCAACCGAATTAATCGAAGCTGTATCCTCCTTGATAGTAAGCACTTCAGTTCCACTTTTTAAATCCCAAACTTTGATGCTATCCCAGGAAGTGGATACAATCTGTTGCCCATCAGGAGTAATAGCAACTCCCACTATTGAGTTAGTATTCCAGTTAAAGGTACGTACTTCGCTTCCAGTGTGCAAATCCCAGACCTTGAGAGTTTTATCCCAGGAAGCGGAAACAGCCTGTTGCCCATTCGGTGTGATAGCTACGGCTTCCACAAAAAAGGTATGCCCAGTCAGGGTGCTTACTTCGGTTCCATTCTCCAAATTCCAGACTTTAAGTGTGAAATCTCCTGAAGCAGAAACAGCTTGTTTTCCATTGGGAGTGATTGCGACTGCCTCTACGAAGTTGGTATGCCCAGTGAGAGTACGCACATCCATTCCACTTTGCAAATCCCAAACTTTGAGGGTGTTATCGAATGAAGCGGAAACAGCCTGTTTTCCATCGGGAGTAATGGCGACTGACCGTACTAAGCTGGTATGCCCGACGAGAGTGAGTAGTTCTGCGCCACTTTGCAAATCCCAAACTTTGAGGGTGTTATCATTTAAAGCGCAGGCTACCTGATGTCCATCGGGCGTAATGGCAATAGCACCTACATCCTCATTAGGCCCAGTCAGGGTACGCAGTAATGCCCCGCCAGGTGGTGTTAGATTGGGTATCAAAGGATGTAACCAAGGAGCAACTTTCCACTGCTTTGCCTGTTCCAAAAGTTCCTTAATTATTGACTCATCAAAAGACATCAAACGCCCCAACAATTGTCCTGCTAGTTGCGTTTTATCTTGCTCCAGGATGTGTGCGGACAACCGCAGCGCACCTTGAATTCTTCTCAGATTGTCACTCTTATTCTTAACCCAATCTTCAGAATTTAAGATGTCTGAAGTGAAAGCCAAGTCATAATCTTCTATCAACGGTTGTGGCCCTAATGCAGAAACCTTAGCCTCAATAAACTCAAAATTACTTAACAAGCTCTGTAATCGTTGTGCTTCAAATGCCTCAGCTAGATAACGCGGTAGACTTTGCAAAGCTTCCCGTCGTTTGGAAGGAGACATATTAGCTAACCGTCTCTTTAAATCACTCATCGCCAAACATGGCCTCCCAAAGGTTATCTGACTTCTGTTTCTTAATAGTTTTGAGCGAAACTCCCGCCGCCTGCACAATATCTTTGCGATGCAGAAAATCTCGGAAACTGGCGTGATAAATGCTGTAACAAGTCTCCCCTTCAATTATTGGCTTATGCAAGAACTGCTCCCATTCGTCCAGCAGTTCTTGCACGGTCAACTGCTGTTCGCCAACATACTCAGAGATTAGCTGGCATGAGATCGGCTGATGTGATTCAGCCAAGTGATACACAGTGTTAATTTTGCTCACAGGTAGCGGTTTGGCAGTCATCCCCATATGTCGCCAGTGAAATTCATAGTATTGTTGCAGACCTTGAGGAAATCTTTCGAGGCTCAAGTCTTTATACAAACCCTGCTCAATATCTTGCAGTACATAAACCAAGTACATAAAATTGTTCTCACTTTTTTCGGCAATCTTTTCGATGAACTCAGCCTCCGTCTCCCCTCGCTCAACAATCCGCTGGCGTAGTGACTCACTCCCATTAATTCGATTCTGAATATAGGTGCAAACATCTTCACGGCTTTGGTTTTCATAATCCATTAACTTAAAAAGTTGCTGTGGTGCGTCAGTTATGAAGGGAATTTCAACTCCACGCCGCCTGGTCATTACAAAATAGATACCTTCGGACAGGTAACGAGGCAGGTAGAGAATATTGTCATTACTATTGTGGCTGGATCTATCAACTTCATCTAGAGCATCAATGGCAATTACCACTTGTTTCCCATTTCTATTTAGGGCAGTTTCAGCTAACAATTGATCTAAAAAAGCTCCATATTGTTTGGCATCATCCGGTAGAGTCATAGAAGTTAGCTGATAGCGATTGAGTAGTTCAGTGCAGAGAGTTTTCAAGAATTCCTTAGCTGTCTCATATTGCCCTTGTACATTAAAATGAACCACGCACCCAGTTTGTCGCACATACTCCGCTAATATGGCACTTTTGCCTATTCCAGGGTCGCCCTCGATGATGAAATAGCCTTTAGGGTTCTTTGTCAGGAATTTAGCAATATCCTCGAATACGTATTGACGACCAACGAAATCCTTAGTCTTGTCCTCGATTAGCGATCGGAACTGTCCGCGCCAGTCCCTTGCTGCTGCCTCCACGGCGTACTTGATTTCTAGCCATTCTCGTAACCTTTCTGCTTTGTGAGGGCCAGCATTAATGAGTTCATTACAGCCTTTGGGCTTTTGCTTACTCCAAGTAAACTTGTCATAGATGCCTTTTCTTCGTTGTATATAAGCTTGCTTATTTAATGTTAGCTTTTCTAAAACGAGTTCTTCAATCTCCCTCTCAGCCTTTTGTTTATTTTCTTCATCAAAGCGTAACAAAAAAACTTCTGTCTGCGATGGAGATAAATCAAAGTCATCAGCTTTTTTTCTCAAAAAATCAATCCATAGCATGAATAGCCCCTTTAATTTATTCTAAGTGTAACTAACCTTACACTTAGTTTTATTCTAAGTGTAAGCAATTGGGAACTGACATTGAGATAAATCAAGTTTATTGTGGATTTAAAGGTAAATTCCAGTACCATCCAATTGAAATTGAGGCATTAAAATTATGGAAATACGACAACTTTCTCTTTTTCCCGAAGAATCAGGACAAGGTTTCTCAAACACTTCCCCTCGAAAATCAAAGACCACTCCCAAATCAATATCTGCCAAACTCCCCACAGAAACCAAAACGATTCAACCAGCCAAAAAACGTTCAAAACCTTATATCTGGCCGACTTGGATTTCTAGTTTAATGGCTGAAGAAAATCAGTGCCAGTTCAGAGCATGGTTTTTAGCTAACTACCAGTTCCCCAAGCTACCCAGTGATTTTGACTCCTCTGCCCATGACAAGATGGTAAACCAACAGAAAAGGCAATATCAAGCCCAAGGGTCTGCTGTGTATGTTGAGGATGAGAACTCCTTCATCATTAAGGGCAAGACTTGCGACATCGGTGGCAAGCCGGACATTGTAGTGAATGATTTTGGTCAGCTCATCATAGAAGATTGTAAATCCGGCAAGCAGAAAATTGCACACAAGTATCAAGTGCTAATTTATATGCTGCTGTTTCCTCTCTCGCCAAAAGGCAAAGCTCTCTGCCAAGGTCAGACTCCCGCAGGACGGTTGGTGTATCCGGATGAAATAGTAGAAATTTCTCCATTAGATGTTGACAGTGAATTCAAGGATTTCTTCCTCCAAACTGTTGCCATAATTAGTGGATCAACTCCTCCACCTCAAGCGCCAAGTCACTGGGAATGTCGCTATTGCAACGTTCCAGCAGCCTATTGTCCAGCACGAATTGAGCTAGGTGCGGATACAGGCAAACACGACCTCTTTTAAGGCGTAGATAGTCCCCACCCTCTCTCTGCCTGACAGTCAGAGGGTTTTTACCTCAGAGTAGCGGTCAAAAAGTATGTTCACACCTCCGTTAAGTGAAAGAATAGAACAGTCCCAGGCGGTCTTCGACTTAAGTGGACACCAATGAAGTCAAGTCGTGTCTCTACAAATATCGGGTGCTATGTGTAGCAAAAAATAAAATTGCAGATGTGGTAGAAGTTGCTGTCATTTTAACCTAATTAGCTGGATAAAAATTTTCTCTGATTCACTTTCTCCGGTTTAGCTGCCTACCAGCTTATTACCCGAATAATTTGGAAGGGTAGAGAATGTGGATGTGGTATTAAAATTTCTACCGAATCAAGTCAATATTAATAATAATAACGCGCATGAATTCTCGGATTGAACAGCGCCTCTACAGGTTTTCCGCCTTTGAGGTGCTCTTCCACAATTAACGGTACATCACTTGGTTTAACTCGACAATACCAAATTTCGTCTGGGGTGACACGCACAGTCGGGCCAGTGTTGCACTGTCCCTGACAGCTACAGGCCTCAACTTTTACCCCTGCAACTTGTTGAGCTTCAAAAGCAGCTAGCACTGCTGCTGAACCATTTTTCAGGCAAGATTGATACTGGCAAACCAATACACAGCGCGCTTCTGGTTGGGAGTCTGGTTCTCGGGCTGGAGATTCTGGCATTGGTAAGGATTTATCCGTTCTTTAAGATATCTTAACAATCTTGTCAGGTCGATCGCTCGCCGGAGTCCGGCAAACGGCAGAATTTTATAGTGCGATCGCAAAAAACAGCAAAATTCTGGCATTCAAACTTTTTCCTTCCTTCTACCTTCTAACGAATCCCTTCAGCAGAGCTGCCTTTGTTCAGTCTGTGTCACGCTTTCCCTATATGATCGATTTAGAGCAACAACTCAATCAACCGCTAATCATGCCAAAAACAGTAGCCGATGTAATGAGCCGCGAGCCGATTTTGGCGCGACCCGAAATGCCCTTGAACGAAGCGATTAAAATTTTAGCCGATCGACGCATTAGCGGTCTTCCCGTCGTAGATGAGAATGACTTGTTGGTAGGAGTCATCTCCGAAACCGACTTGATGTGGCGGGAAACCGGCGTCACTCCGCCCGCTTACATCATGGTGCTCGACAGCGTGATTTACCTCGAAAATCCCGGTCGTTACGAGCGAGAACTCCATAAGGCTTTAGGGCAAACAGTAGGAGAAGCGATGAGTAAAGAGCCAGTTACCATCGAACCAGACAAATCTCTCTCAGAAGCGGCAAAATTGATGCACGATCGCAGCATCCACCGATTGCCGGTGCTTGATACTGCAGGCAAAGTAATTGGCATCCTCACTAGGGGAGATATTATTCGCTCGATGGCTGCCGAATCTTAAATTAACTGTTGCAGTTCCAGGACTGTATCAGAAAATGAGTCGATCGCTCTTTCAATCTCGCTGACTTTTTGCAATTACCAATTATCTAGATTCACGATACGGAAGTCAGGAATAGACGCAGAGCAATTTTTTCTTTCTTGCTTCTTCTTCCTTCTTCCCTCTTTCTTCTTCCTTCTTTCCAATTACCAATTATCAAATTTAAAATCGAATGAGCATTACCCCTGAGTCTGTCGAACAATTGCTGAATTCCGAGGATTTTGGCGAAAGACTGCGAGCAGTCAACCAACTGCGGCAACTAGAACCGGCGATCGCCTATAAACTGATTCAAATTGCGATCGGCGACAAAAACGTCCGGGTTCGCTACGCAGCAGTTAGCCAAGTATCAACCCTCGGTACGCAGAATCTGCCGAACGCTTTAGAGGTACTGCGAAACAGCTTGAACAACGACCCCGAACCCGACGTGCAAGCAGCAGCAGCCGATGCTTTGGGCGCATTGAAATTAACCGAGGCTTTAGAAGATTTGCAGCAAGTTTATAGCAGTACCTCTGAATGGCTGGTGCAACTGAGCATCGTTGCGGCTTTGGGAGAAATGGGAGATCCGAAAGCCTTTCCGATGTTAGAAAATGCCCTGACTTCTGAAAACGAATTGATCCAAACCATTGCCATCAGCGCATTAGGGGAATTGGGAGATAAACGGGCGCTGCCACTGCTGCTTCCCTACGCTTCCAATGCTGATTGGCAGATCCGTTACAGAGTAGCTCAAGCTCTCGGGCGGTTGGGCGGTAAAGAAGCAGAGGCGGCTTTGGAAATTCTCGCCAAAGATGAGGTTGAGCAAGTTGCTCAGGAGGCTAAAGTCGGACAAGAAAATATTTTAAAGTTGTGAGTTTTGAGGTGTGAATTTTGAATTAATTTAGAATTTTTTCTGAGGATTCTACTAACAACTCCGTTTGCGATCGCACACATAATTCAGAAACCCGGTTTCTTCCTATATTTCTTGTTCCTCTCTGCAAAAGTTGTAGAAACCGGGTTTCTAGCCAGCCAGCCAGCGGGCTGGTTGCGTAGCGCAAACCTTACTCATCAGGAAAAATCTAAAATCTAAAATCTAAAATCTAAAATTGTATTGATGCCACGGGCGATCGCAAATTCCTTTGAAACTCTCCTTAAATTCGATCGCACTCTTCCCTTGCCCAATCAGAGCCGATCCCTTGACATCCGCACTTTGACAAAAGCTATAATCAAAATAGATACAGCAGTAGCAGGGATTCACACAATTATTGAATTGTCCCCAACTAGCTAGCGATCGGGGAAACTATCGTTAAGACGGTAAGCCATCTACCAGCCAAACCAAGTCTTACAAATCTTTATCATCCCCATGATTGAACAACTACAAAATTCTGGTTCTCAGTCCTTGGACATTTTAACAGGAGAGCGATCGGCCTCTCAAGTCGCACCAACCGCAACCAATCAAAACTTTATTTATAGAGTTTTAGAACTCACCAATATAGAACGCAGCAAATTGAGTTTGTCGCCGCTAACCTTAAATACTCAGTTACTAAATGCGGCAGAAAATCACAGCCAAAACATGGCACTGCAAGACTTCTTTTCTCATACCGGAAAAGATGGTTCGTCAATAGGAAGTCGGGTAACAGCAACCGGCTATAAATTCTCAGCAGCAGCAGAAAACATCGGTGCGGGATATTCTACACCGGAACAAGTCATTGAAGGATGGATGAACAGCGACGGCCACCGGGCTAACATTCTTAATCCGAATCTCAAAGAAATTGGGCTCGGTTACTATTTCTTAGCCGACGATACTGGCACAGAAAATTGGAATCACTATTGGACGCAAGTTTTTGCGACTTCTATTGACGGTAGTGTCAATCCCGCACCGACACCGACTCCCACACCGACTCCCACACCGACTCCCACACCAAATACTATATCTATTACTTCGCCAATACCCAATGCTACAGGGGACGGCAGCCCGACGACAGCACCCAAAAATACAGCCAGCGACGGCAATTATTTCCTATCAGATAGTGCCGATACTCAAATACCGACAAATGCTGCGGGATTGCCAATTTTTGCCCTTTCCGGCAAAGACAATCTCACCGGGGGAGAAGGTGTTGATAGCATTAATGGAATGCAAGGTGCGGATACAATTAATGGCGCAGGCGGCAATGACAGCTTATCGGGTGGCAAAGAGTCGGATTCAATTGATGGCGGTGTTGGCAATGATTTTATCAGCGGCAACAACGATAACGATCGACTAATCGGATCTGACGGTAACGATACTATTCGCGGCGGCAAAGAAGATGATATCTTAATTGGCGGTAACGGCGACGATTTGTTGGCGGGCGATCGCGGGCAAGATATTCTGACCGGCGGTGCTGGAAATGATACGTTTATCTTAGCAGGAGGTTTGTCTGCTTCGGCTAGTTTAATCGGTGCTGATGTAATTGCCGATTTTGCGATCGGGGATAGAATTGGTTTGACTGACGGTATCGGATTTGCAAACTTGACTTTTGAAGCTGTGAGTTTGCAGTTGGATGGAGGCGCAAGCATCGCTTCTACGGCGATTAAGTCTGGTAGTAATTATTTAGGAATCGTGCAGGGTGTCAGTCAAAGTCAGCTTACATCTTCTGTTTTTGTTAACACCTAAAAAACAGCATATCGAGATTCCCGACTTCTTTT
>Ga0163145_1000869_pt1 | contig 10971 bp, 14 predicted proteins | sample OliLakLV9_FD_161683 | JGI IMG/M metagenome (GOLD analysis project Ga0163145, IMG submission 161683) | Freshwater microbial mat bacterial communities from Lake Vanda, McMurdo Dry Valleys, Antarctica - Oligotrophic Lake LV.9 | ecosystem: Environmental > Aquatic > Freshwater > Lake > Microbial mats... | reverse complement strand
CTGCTGCGCTTCCAGGCTAAACCCCTCATCGGCCTGGGCTTGCGTGGATACCCGCACGTACAACGCCGTACAGGTGTAAGGCAGTGCTAAATCGCCTTGTTTTGCTGCCTGGTTGCCCTTGATAATCTTGCGTGCCATATCTGCCCCCGTTTATCTGCCTATGTAATAATTGTTTCAACGTCTATTACATTATACCACTAAGTACACGTTATACAACTATCAAAGCTGATAAAACGCTTACAATGGCCATTTGTGCTATACTATATAGGTGTTAACGTGTACTTTGTTGATTGTGTAGAAAATGGGGTGATGACGTGCAAAAATCTGCTAAGGTATCCTTAGTGCTTGGTGGCGATGCGCTGGCCGTGCTCGATAAGCAAGCTAGCCCACGTAGGCGGGGCGAATTCGTTAGCCGGCTGCTCTTGCAGTATAGCGCCGTGGATAGTGGGATTGAACAGATCGAAGTAGAGGGGATGAAGTTGCAACTAATGGGGTTAGCCAGTGCCAACAAGACGTTGGAGGGCCGGCTGCTCAAAGTGGAGCGTCAACTGGCCGCGGTGATGGCCGCCCGGTGAATGGCCATCGGGCGCGCTGCCCGGTGGCTTTGTTTTTGTGACAGTGTAAGGATAATGTAAGAATTATTGTTCTATATTTGATGGATAATTTGAGCAGTGCTTTTCCCTTCCATTTCCTCAATAGGAGAATCAAATGAAACGTTTTGCTCCCATTGTTGCTGCATTGCTCTCATTACTGTTTTATATAGTTGTATTTGCCCAAGATACCGTAGGAATTGTCAATAAAGGTGCGAATCTGCGCGCAGGGCCGGGGACTACCTACGCGATTGTTGGTAAAGCCGCGCAGGGCCAAACTGTTATGATTGTCGAGGAGAACGCTGCAGGCACTTGGTATCATTTAGATGGTGGCCAGTGGATTGCTAAGTTCTTGGTGAATGTGGATGTATCTATCACACCCCCGCCGCCAACGGCAACGCCTTTACCTGGGACGCCAGCAGCAACACCAACGCCAGTTGCCACAGTCGCCCCCATAGTCGCCCCCACAGCCACAGCTGCAAAGGCATGCATTATCAAAGGCAATATCAGCTACAACACAGGCGAAAAAATCTATCATGTACCAGGTGGGCAGTACTACGACGCTACAGTTATTAATACGGCCTATGATGAACGCTGGTTCTGCACAGAACAGGAAGCGCAAGCAGCCGGGTGGCGAAAATCGAAACGATAATCTAGGGATCTACGAAATGAATAAGCCATCGGGCGCGCTGCCCGGTGGCTTTGTTGTACCTGGTGGCCGGTCGGTGATGGCGCTTGCTACTCAATCGATTAATCTAGTAGACGGTATTCCCTTCCCATTTCAATTTAATAAGGAGTCACATGCGTTATTATCGTAAGCCTAAAAGGCAATTCTCCCCTATCGTTGTAGCCATCTTATTAATTATTTGTTGCTACTTTGTAATTACCTTTAGGGATTCTCCTTCTCATCTAACTAATTCCGAAGTACTCGCAACCGCTGATGCTATTCGTGCTCAGACTCCACCTGCTATTAACGCCCAAACTCCAATTCCAATAGATTCTCATTCTTCGGAAACATACCAGGAATCACGCGCTGAGTATATAGAAAATCAGGCTACTGCAGCAAAAGAAGCTTACATTGAAATATCTCTAACAGATGGATACTTATCTCATCTCGAAGCTGATTTTGAGTCTACAAGAACAGAAACCGCCCTTAAGGAATACTATGAATCTCAAGAGACAGACGCAATCCAATGGCATGAAGCATCATTACATGTAGGCGAATCCCTGATAGTTTGTGGGCCAGTCGTTGGTACAAGCTATGCTTCAACATCGACGGGTGCACCTACCTTTATAAACTTAGGGGCCGACTATCCTAGTTCGGACCGCTTTACTATCGTGATTTGGGATAGAGATAGGGCTTACTTCGATTCTCCACCTGAGGATTATTACTTTGGGAAAACGCTTTGCGTAACTGGCACAATCATATTGTTCAGAGGTATTGCACAAATCGAAGTAAGCCAACCCATACAAATTGAGGTTTACTGACAATGCGTAAAATTGTAGGCATCGCTGGGGCTAGGCAGTGGTGGCGAGTAGGTGATCAGGGTGGTAGGTGGTAAGGGTCGGGTGATAGGGCAAGGGCAAGTGGCCAGCGTAAGCGTCAGGGTAAGTAGGATAGGTAGAGTAAGGAAAGTAGGGTAAGCAAGGTAAAGGAAGTAAGAAGATAACAGGAAGATAACAGGAAGATAATAAGAAGATCAGATCAGATCATACAACTAAAAGAAAACATTACAGAAAGAAAACAGAATAGAACAGAATAGAACAGAATAAAGACAGAAGAAAACAATAGAGAAAAGCATACCACCCTAGATCACATAACAAATACATAACATCACTAAGGTGTACTCCCGTAGAGTTTTAGAAATTCCAAGGGGGGGTAAACTTTCGTCTACCCTTCCCCTGCCCCTTCTCCTGCCTAGCTGGGCGCCACGTCGATCACCGTATAGCAGGACGGGAAGACGTGTAGTGGGATAGAGTAACGGAAAAGACAACGTACGTACGTATAGACGTACGGGAATACGTACGTGAAGACGTGCAGTGGGATAGATAGCAAGGAAAAGATCAGGCTAGGAGCGTCTAGAAGGCGCTAAAACGGCGTCGAGGTCGTATACTGCCACTTTGTGCGCTGCGTTGAATCTAGCGCCGTTTTATGCGCTTACACGTCGTGTAGAGGCATGTTTCAAACGCTGTGCAGTCTGTTCATTCCCCGCATACGTTCGCCTAATCTGGCCTTTGTGGCTTCCGACAGTTGCCGCTTCTTATGCTTGCGGAATTCGACGTTCAAGCCGCTACTCGCTGCGATAAACTCTATCAGCTGCCTGGCGTCGACGCGGAACAATGCGCCATCGATGCGGCTAGGCAATTGTTTAGCGCCGGCGTCCTGCATGGCCCGGGTGGTGCGGGCCTCGTAGCTCTCCACTACCCACGTTTGATCGTCGTCATGGCGCCGGACTTTTGCGCCGGCGTCGTGGTCCCTGAGCGTAGTCGAAGGGTCATCCCGGTCGTTTCTATGGAAGATAACTTCTGTTTCGTTCATGTGTGTAATTCTCCGTTGCCGTTAGACGGCGACTAGTTGATCAGTTGATACAAAATGCAGCACCGTGGCCTGGGGGAAGTGCGCCGCTACCAGATCTAACACCTTCGCTTCGTCGGCCTCGTCAAAGAGCCATACTCTAGCGTCGCGCCGGTAGTCGCTTGCGCCATTCTGGAACGTGGCTTTCACGGCGTCGACAAACGCCTGGCTAAATGGTGTCACCGTGCCGATAGTGTAGCCATAGTGGAAAATGAAGATCACACCGTCACCCCCTTTCTGTAATTGTTCGTTGATTATCCCTGACGCTTTCGCCTGGTGTAGAGAGAATTGCAGTGCAGGCTGAAGCGTCCGGTGATTATCTATCCTGCAAAGTAAGGACGACCCACGACTTTTCTCTCTGCTTATGGCGTTGTTGCTTACCTCTTACATACCTCTCGCATACCTCTTACATACCTCAATAGACCTCTGACTCGTGTAATTTACATACCTAACATACCTCGCATACCTTTTTCCTTTAAACCCCCCCACCGCTAACTACTCTTCTGCCTGCTTTATACTAAGGTACCCCCCTTTTTTATAGTAAAAGGTATGTAAAGGTATGTAGGTATGTTCTGACAGGTGAGAAAACTCTTACATACCTCGCCGAAAAGGTATGTAAGAGGTATGTCGAAGCTTATGTATACTTTACTCCCAGCCAACGCGACGGGCGACTCTCCTTGACGCAGCCCTTGGCTTTGAGCACCTGGGCGATCTCCATTTGGATTTGGCGTTCGCTGCCCTTGTATTCTTTTTCTTTGAGTAGCCCGACCATCACCACCGTTTCTAGTGCGTCGGTAAGCTCTTGAGTGATCGTGAAGTACTTTTCAATGTACGGCTCGATTGGATTGATCATGGTGTGAGTTTCGTTGATCTCGTCACGAGTAGAAACTTCGCAAGCCAGCGCCGTCCCCGTCTCTCCTGCTTTGCACAGTGCAACTGCTTGCGCCCAAACTTGCCCTACGGCGACCTCAGTAGAGTAGCGCCGGTCGATGGCGGTCAAGTCTACGCACATAAAGCGCCGGTTACCCGTCACATCCTTCAGATATCCGGTCCCGTCATCGTTCACGGTGCCGATAAAAGAGGAGGTGACAAACTTGTCGATCAGGTTATGTCCGTATGGTGGCTTGTACTTGGCCTTTTTTTGCGTGATAATTTGCTTGATCGCCTCTACATCCTGCCGTCGTGTAGTCGACCCTAGTTCGCCCACTTCCCAGCATAGGGTCGTGGTCATGATCATGTAGGTTTCCTGGTGATCGTCCGGGCGTATCGCCCCTTCGTGTCCAAACTGTGGAATTTCTGACACTAGCCATGTTGCCAGGTAGCTCTTACCAATGCCCTGTGGGCCAGAAGGGACAAGCATGGCGTTTTGACCTTGGTTTAATACCTTATCGACCGCGCCGATGATCCAGCGACGAAAAAAGGCATGAAAGACGGTGCGCTGCTCGCCGTTGGCATAGGTGATCGGTTTGTGGCTATCCGTGTAGTATCCCCCCAGTTTTGCGATATGGTCTTGCCCGTCCCACTTTTGAGCGTTCAAGTAGTCTGTAATAGGGTTGAACCTGTTATCGCTTGCGTGCGCAACGTAGGCATCTCGCGCTACATTGACTTGGTTATGTCCTGCTGCCCGTAGGTCCGTTCTGATCCGCGCCTCAGTCGCGTCCGAGATCAACGTAGCGTTGACCTCGATTGCATCGTCCAAGTCATTCATTTTGAACGTGTAGCCCATATCACTCAGAATACCGACATATGCCCAAGGGTCCATATGGTTTTTTTCCTGCTTGCGGTTCTCTTTGTTGGCACCATCGGCCTTCGTTGCCTTTTTCGCCGCTGCTGGGTGCGCTGCCGTGGCCACTGGGGCCGCTGGGGCGAACTCACTGCGCGCCCACTCCGCTTCATCCAGTGACGGGCCGGGAGAGTCTGACGCCAAGTCGAACGGGTCATTATCCTGGGGAGTTCGGGCCTTTAGTTCGGCGGTCGTTACTTTGCCATTCGTGGAACGGGTCGGGTTAAAAGTTTGTGGATTGTTCATTTTGCACCTCGCGCTGCCATGTAAATAATTGCATCGTCAATCCGGCCGGCTAGCCAAGTCTGGCCGCCGCGGTTTTCGTCCCACTTGGTCTTATCCAAATGGGTTTGCCTGATCATGCGCGCCATCCGCTTCGCATCGCCGCTGGTCCACATGGCCAGGCTGTTGAGCATCAGGATCACCGCCCGGCTGTGGTCGCCATTGCGAATGTCTGCCAGGTCACCGGCAAAAATGGACTTGGCTAATGGGTTGACGCGCCGGATGTAATCCCAAAGCTCCTGATCGGACGAAGGAACCGCACGGTCAACACAAGAAGAAAGCTGTGGGTCGCTGGGCTTTATCTCTGGCTTAGGCACAAACTGATCGAGGAACCAATCGAGTGAATCAAGGCGCACAATCGGTGCATCATCCAGCACGTCACCGGTTAGTGTTGCGAATCGCTCTTTACTATACAGTTCAATCGCCGGCCGCCTGGTGGCGTTGGGTTGGTGCCGACAATGGACAAGCAGCCGCAAGCCGTGGCCGGACGGCGATAGCTCGGCATAGGTACGCAGATGGTTTAGCACGCCACACGCAAATTCGTTAGGCACGCCGTCGAGGATGCAATCATCTAGGTCCAGCATCACGTAGGGGTCGTTAGCGGTCAGCACAAAGCCGATCCCCGCCAGGGTCGGGTGTGCCTGGTAGGTGGCTACTGCTCTACGAATATCTGCCCAGGTGTTGGGCCATGTGGCGCCGGCGTTACCCAACGTGCGCACGTTGACAGGCACCTTGTCCGGCTTGGCTTTGCCCCGATCGACGTATTGCCAGCCGACAAACTGGCAATATGCGCGTAACTCACGCGGGAGAGCGTTGGGGTTGACTAGTGTACGAAACCCGTTAGCTTTGGGGTCTTGACCAAATCCGTTACTTGCGGTAGAATGGGGAGTAGTATTGTCGAATTTAGCAGCCCCATGCACGTCAGTTGGTGTTAGCGGTGAGTCACCACCACTAACACCAGTTTTTTTGTTATCCACTGTTTCCACCCTCCTGCACTACTGAATCAACGTCGCCGCTTGCGTCGTTAACCAGACGCCGTAGCAATGCGCTTGGCGTCATGCGGAAGCGCTTGCATAGCTCCCGGATCCGCTGGGCCATGTCGGCGTCCACACGGGCCTTGAAAATGAATTCTTTCGTCATAGAATCTCCTGTTGAAATGAATAGGCTGACATACTGCCAACATTGTGCCACGTCTAGAAATAGTCGTCAACCCCCTCCACCCCACCCGGGGAGGGGTGACCCACTACTACACCTGTGGCTGCCAAAAATGAAGATAAAAAAAAGACGCAACTTCTGGGCCGGGCAGGCAGAAGTTGCGTCTTTGGGTAAACTAGCGTATTGTGTATGAAAGCCATTCACCAACTGCCTGCCCGGCCCGTGAATCGCTTTCGATAGTCCAACCACCGGGGTTAGTGCCCTGGTGGTTTTTCTTTATCTGCCTGCTATTTTACCACAAAATGCGCAAATTGCCTATTCCAGCACATTCGTTCTGCTAGATATAGTTTCCTATCGCACTACATCTAGCGCTTTACCTGGTACAGGTTGCGGCATCTCAGATGCACAACAGCTAGCCCCCCATGCCCAAGTCCATAATGTTGTGCGCATCGAGCAGGGTAGGGGGAGTAGGCTGGGCCTGGGGCCGCAATGTGTTGCATCAGCCATCATAGCCAACCGACAGACAGAACACACCCACGAATAATAACGTACTCCACACACACACAGCGACAGCGTCCGGGCACGATTACCCGGCGTCTTATTCGCTGCGTGTCACCTGGTCGGCCCGGTTGAACAGGTCGGCCATCGCTGCCAGGGGGGTGTCACCTTTACCGGTCAAGCCGGCGAGTACGCCCGGGTCGGGGTCGTACTTCAGCTGCACCACGCACGCATTATATTTTGCGCCGAAAGGTGCGCCGGAAGCGTACGCAATGACGCTGTATTCTAATTGCTCGTGACTACTTAATTCGTGAATCATACTGCTACAGTTGCCCATCTTCTACCCACTCCCCTGCTAAATGAATTCAGGTGGTATTGGCAGATTTTGCCATGATAACCTGCCAATACCACCGTGATAGTATGCCAATATAGTCTGCCGATAACGCTGTAATAGTATGCCAAAAATGCGAGATAACTAGCCGGTGTTTTTGCCCGGCTGGTAGGTGTGTGCCATCTGTTTTGGCGCATACAGCCGTAGGATTTCCAGGGCGTTGGGCCGTGTGATAAGGTCGTTGTGCTTGCAGGTTAGACGGGTGGTGGCGGTCACAATATCATCGATCAGGAATTGCCGACCACGTGGCGCCATGATTCGCCCGGCACGCAGTAGCGCGATTGCCCAGTAGAATTTGGTTCGAGATAGCCCGGCATCCTGCGCAAACTCACGGGCAATTGGTAATTCAGCCGTACGCCATACCAGCAAGGTCTTAGCATTGTCCAGGGCTGCGTTTAGTATCCTGGGTGCGGTCGTGGCGTGATAGCCGTGCCTGGGCGTCGCATGTGGGCGTAGGCGTCGATTCTCTGCCTGGGCCTGGGCAAGTTCATAGGCTAGATTAGCCATTAACCGCCGTGCCTGGTCCAGTTCGTTATTTTCGGTCGTCATCGTTTCCACCTCCTAACATTTTGATACTCGCTGCCAGGGCCATACGTGCAAGCTCTTGTTTGTGCGCCAGGTGCTGGCTAATAATGCGCTCCTGCCGTTCGCCTTTCGTGAATTCAGTCCGTTCTGCTGCGGCAATGCGCTCGATTTCCACACCTGCCGGGGTGTAACGGTCGGTGCGATCAGACATATAGGCTACGGTGATCAACATGGGAACACCAAAGAGCAGGTAGATCCATGGGTCAGATAGGGCCATCTTCTCGGCAATACCAATCGCCAGAATGATATAGACAATGGCAAAGGGCAACGTGCGCACGCCTAAGCCTACTGCACGCTGTACAGGGCTGTATGCGTCTTTGCCAATGGCCTGGGGCGTGAACACGTTGTCGATCACGCTATGGGCCTGGGGTGCGCTGTAGGTATCAGTGTTACCAGTGGCCTGGTGCATCAACTGGGTAGCCGCTGCCGGCGTGATCTGGTAGGCGTTGGTAGTGGCGTTTGGTGCCACTTTTTGCAATTCTTCGTTGTATCTGTTCATTTCACCACCTCGATCACCTGCTTATATTCCGGCTGCACAATGGCATAGGTTGCGCCGGTGGCATTATCTAGCACATAGGCGCTGCTATTGCCTGTAATCACCGTGTAGCGCCGTTCGACAGGCTCACGGGCCGCTGTGCCTGCCTGGGGGGCATCGTGGCGCCGGTTGCTAGCCAGTGCAAGCAGGGTTGTCGGCACGCCTGCCAGAATGCCAAACATGATGCCTACAGCCATGGCCATAGCATCAGCCGACAACACGGTCATTAGCCGGTAGCTTCCCCACCCGACAAAGAGAATTACGACTAGTCCAAATAGTTTCATACTGTTTACCCTCCTGGGGCCTGTCAATGTGGAGGGCATACAATAATGCCCATCCAACGGTTAAATGATTGACCGCTGATGGGCATATGCTACAATGAATGTAGCCGTATACCCGCTGGTGTGTTCAGCGGCTTATGGTTAGACAAGCGCCGGTGCTATCAACACTGGCGTTTGTCGCGTCATACTTACTTCTGTTTGGCTGGTCTGCCTCTAGACCGCCGCTCAAAACTCTCTACAATTTCAGGCTTGAAGAACCATGATCCAGCGCGCATTAAACCTGCTAGGCGGCCACTGATAACAAGCTGCCTAACTCGGCTTGGTGTAACGTGCCAAGTTTTGGCTACATCCTCGACCGTAAGCGTATATTCTGCCATTTCTTTGGGGTCCATAGTTCCCTCTACACAAAATTGTTTCTCTATCGTTAGAATATTATCACACCTCGCTTTACTTGTCTAGTCCCCAAAATAACTGGTTGCGCAATCGCCTGGCCTGGCTGTACACTGCTGTAGATCTGTCATGTACAGTATAAACAGTTCTCACAAGCCACTACAGAGGGCCACACATGCCCGTACAGCAACCTGCACAGACATTCACACCCCACGAAGCCGCCCAGATCGTAGGCACCGCTGCACATAACGTTCGACGGTGGACAGAATACCATGCTGCGCACCTGTCGCCACTGGCCACACCCTCACCAGGTCAGGCACGGCGCTACAATGGGCGTGATATCGAAGTGTTAAAGCATGTTCGTTCGCTGCGCGCGCAAGGCTTGACAGTGGCCGTCATCAATGAACAATTAGCCGGGCTGACCTTCGCAGAGATTGACACAAACGGTTTTACAGTGACGAACAGTGAAGAATTAGCGCCGCTGGCCACGCAGGAAGGGCTACAGTCAACCCAAGCGCTGATCATGGTGGTAGAATCACTGCAAAGCGAAGTAAACGCTATAAAGCAAGCTAACCAGGAAGCCAGCCGCCGCCGCTTCGATACTGTAACAGTGTTAGGGATCGGGATCTGTATCGGGCTACTGTTTGCCGTGGGTATGATAGTATTGGCCTCAATTTACGGAAGTCCTTGATCAAGATACTCCTGTATCGGCGTTTTGTCGGCGCTTTTTGGATGGTAGTACTTTATCGGCTCTTTATCGGCCATTGGCCTGGCTGTATGGTGTATAAAATATTGCGACCATTTTTAGGCCGCTGACAGGTGTAATCTTTGCGCCCAGGCGCGCGCACCTGGCCGCAAGGGTTGCAACAAATATTGCAGCCGGAGCAATTGCTCCGTATCGCTTGCCTTTTGCCAATCGCTACGGTTGGCGCACTGTTATGCGAAAATAAAAATAGCTGATCGCCTGGGGCCTGGGCGCAAAACCTTATTTTCAGAATAAGAAGTTGCGCCCCGGCATGCCTACGTTGCCTGTAGTCTGCGTGTGATCTCACTTTCCAGTTGAATCCCGGGGCGTAATGCTAGCAAGCGCTTGTGCGCTGCCTCATAGGTGGCTTTGTCGATGATGGCCGGGTGCGCTGCCGGTTGCTCGATACCAGCCCATTGTGCTACACCTGCGTACAGCCCATTGGTTAGCGTTTGGCGTACGGTCATTGGGAAGAATGCCTTACCCTTCTTGGTTGTGTGGCCAGCCTCATTTAACGCCTTAGCGATGCCATGCAGTGAATTACCGGCTAAGAACATGGCGAACATGCTGCGCACAATGTCCGCTTCCACTTCGTTGATCGCAAATGTGCCGGCGTCGTAGGTGTACCCAAACGCTTCCGCCCCGCCATTAAAGCCGCCCTTACTGGCTTTCTGTTGCTTCCCACTCATTACCCGCTCTGTAATGGTGCTTGCTTCCAGTTCGGCCATCGCTGCGAACATGGTCAAGGCAAAGCGCCCGTGCGGGGTAGACGTATCAAAGCTTTCTTTGACCAACACCAAATCACAATGCCAGGCTTTTAGCTGATCGACGGTGGCGAGAAACTCACGCACGTTGCGTGCCATGCGGTCCAGCTTCATGGCGACAATCCGCCCTATTTGCTTATCTTTCGCAGCTGCCAGCATCGCTTGAAACTGGGGCCGGTCGGTCGTCTTACCCGATACGCCAGCGTCGATGTAGATGTGACCGGGGCAAACGTGCCAACCCTGGGCCACACAAAACGCCTGCAAGCGTTCCTGCTGCGCTTCCAGGCTAAACCCCTCATCGGCCTGGGCTTGCGTGGATACCCGCACGTACAACGCCGTACAGGTGTAAGGCAGTGCTAAATCGCCTTGTTTTGCTGCCTGGTTGCCCTTGATAATC
>Ga0163145_1000859_pt1 | contig 11025 bp, 8 predicted proteins | sample OliLakLV9_FD_161683 | JGI IMG/M metagenome (GOLD analysis project Ga0163145, IMG submission 161683) | Freshwater microbial mat bacterial communities from Lake Vanda, McMurdo Dry Valleys, Antarctica - Oligotrophic Lake LV.9 | ecosystem: Environmental > Aquatic > Freshwater > Lake > Microbial mats ... | reverse complement strand
AAAATTAGGTTTTAAAATTCTCAATGTAATCACTTGGGAAAAGACAAATCCGCCACCAAATTTTTCGCATAGATATTTCACATATTCGACAGAGCAAATAATTTGGGCAAGAAAAAGCGAAAAAGTTCCGCATTATTTTAACTATGAATTAATGAAGAAACTTAATGGTGACAAACAAATGAAAGATGTTTGGAAATTAAATGCAATTGCACCTTGGGAAAAATCGTGCGGTAAACATCCGACACAAAAACCTTTGTCAGTTTTGACAAGACTTATTTTGGCTTCAACAAAACCTAACGCTTGGATTTTAGACCCATTTGCAGGAAGTTCAACAACAGGAATTGCGGCTAATTTGTCAAACAGAAGATTTTTAGGAATTGATCAAGAAGAAGAATTTTTGACAATAAGTAAAAACAGAAAACTTGAAATTGAAAACCCTAAAACTTTTGCGACTTACAGACAGAAAATTGGTGGTTTCAATGACAAAAAAGAACTTGAATTATTTTTAGTAGAAGAACCAAAAGAAGAATATAAAACAGAACTAAACTTGACGAAAAGAAGGGCGATCGGCTAACAGGCGTTTGGCAAAAGTGGCGGTTCAGTGCTCCGCAGACACATTTGTGGTTAATCAAAGTTTAGTTCTCCGCATCAACATTTGTGGTGAAAATCGCCACCTTCGCCAAGCGCCAAAACGTTGTACAAAAGGCTCGCTGCGCTCGCCTTCTGTACAACGCGGAGCGGCTGCACCGCTGCTGCACGAAGTTCTCCCTACGGTCGCCCATCGTACAACAACGGTTTTGCAAAATTGAAAAAAATTTTCCGCTTCGCGGATTTTTCCAACTTCGCAAAGCCGCTCCGCGTTAGCGGTCAGGCTAAAAGACGATACCGAACAAATGACAAGCTATAAAAATGGACTCAGAAAAAATATTAATTACTTTTAATGTACTTAAAAATGGAAATAAAAGTTAGAGTTTCAACGACCTATGACTGCTCATTGGAACGAGCATTTAAAACACCATTACTTTGTGACGTTTCAAAAGTTCATACAGGTTACGGACTAATGCCCAAAGTGACACATTGCACAGATGACGAAAAGTGGGGACAAGTTGGTTCAAGCAAAAAGGTCTATGTTGCAAAATCATTGACACAAAAAGGCGGTTTTGCCTCGGTTGACAAAATTCTTGAGCGGACAGAAAATAAGTATTGGAAATTTCAGGTTGACAACTTTCAATCTTGGATGTTAGGTTTTTACAAATTTGTTGGTGAATGGCAGACGACAGAAATTGAACCGAACAAAATTTTAGTTGAATATACTTACACTTTACATTCTAACACTGCATTATTTTATCCATTAAATTGGCTATTCGCAAAAACATTTTGGACAACCTATATAAAACGAGTGTTAGAAAACGTAAGGCAATTGGCTTATAAAAATGAACCTTACAAATACGACTAAAGAAGCCCGAACCGCTAACAGCGGTTTGGCAAAAGTGGCGGTTCAGCGCTCCGCAGACAGTTTTGTTGTTAATCAAACATTGGTTCTCCGCATCAACATTTGTGGTAAAAATCGCCACCTTCGCCAAGCCGCAAAACGTTAGGTGCAAGCGTAGCGGACGACACAACAACCATCGACAGACAGACATTTAAACGAAAAAAGTAAACCATTTTGACAGGTGAACAAAGACATAGAAACGATATTACAAACGGTCTAAGAGTAAGCCGAAACTCATTGCCGACCCTATGTTTTTTATTTTTTTTCCTCCGTACTTTTTTAAAAACAATTTTAGCCAGCCGCACAAACGGCACATTTGGTTTTGCCCCGACACACAAGCCGACCCTTCGCAAAACCAAAAGAGCCATTTTTTGCCAACGCTCCTTATCCATTTGTGAAAATATATTCGTACCAATTATTAGATATTCTACGTCAAATAATTACAATCCCATCACTTTCATTTTGTAACAGACAATGAAATTTGAATTTTTGCAATATTCAAAATTTGAAAGAGCATTCTATGGCAATAATAATTTCCAACCTCAATAAGACTTACAGTAATGGTGTTAAGGCATTAGACAATATTAGCCTGACTTTCCACAACGGGATGATTGGATTACTGGGACCTAATGGTGCTGGAAAATCATCCTTAATGAGAACAATTGCCACCCTTCAGACACCTGATAGCGGAAGTATTTTGTTCAATGAAATTGATATTCTAAAAACTCCGATGGAACTACGTAAAGTGTTGGGTTATCTGCCGCAGGAGTTTGGAGTATATCCAAAGGTTTCAGCAGAAGAGCTTCTTGACTATTTCGCAATTTTAAAAGGACTTACTTCAAAGAGTGAAAGAAATAAAATCATACAATACGTTTTGGAAATCACTAACCTATATGAAGCCAGAAGGAAAAACGTAGAAAGTTTTTCAGGCGGAATGAAACAACGATTTGGCATAGCACAACTCTTATTGAACAAGCCTATGCTAATTATTGTAGACGAACCAACAGCAGGCTTAGACCCTGCTGAAAGAAACAGGTTTCTAAATGTTTTGAGAGAAGTTGGAACAGACAATACTGTAATTTTCTCTACACATATTGTAGAAGATATTAAAGACTTGTGTCAGAATATTTGTATAATGAATAAGGGTAAAGTTTTGAATTACACAACTCCTGCTAAAGCTATTCAAGAAATTCGTGGTAAAATTTGGGCTAAGAAAATAGCAAGAGAAATATTAGAAAATGAGGAATCGAAACGCCAAATACTTTCATCAAAATACAATACAGATAATAGCTTAACTATAAAAGTCTATTCAGAAAATCGACCTGATGACGGATGGAATAATATTGAACCACAATTGGAAGATGTGTATTTCATTTCATTAAAAAATAATGAAAATAAATAAGTAATGTTTAAGTCAATCTTAGCCTACGAATTAAAATACTGGGCAAAAAATCCAGCAGTATATTTCTACGGTATCATTTTATTCTTATTTGCCTTGCTATCGGTAGCAGGCAATGCAGGGTTGTTCAGCGAAACACAAAGCGGTGAAAAAAGTATTGCTAACTCGTCACTTGCTTTGTACAGTTTAATGTTGTTAGCAACCAAGCTAATGCTTTTTATTATTCCTGCTATTATAGGTAATTCCTTGTACAGAGATTTTAAAACCAATTCACATAGCATACTTTATAGCTATCCTATTACAAAACAAAGTTATTTATCTGCAAAATTTATTAGCTCATTAATCCCGCTTCTTCTGATTGTAATACTGTTTTTTTTAGGCTGCATTGTAGGAACTCAAATACCAGGTGTTAATAAATCACTTTTGTTACCTTTTAACTTCTCTACATACTTGCAATTGTTGATCATATATTTTTTACCCAATCTTTTATTGTTTGGCATCATAGTTTTTTTAATAGTTTCTGCAACACGAAACTTATACACCGGATTTATTACAATAGTTGTGGTTTTAATCATTCGGGAAATAGCAATAAGATTAACAGCAAGTGCCGAAATCAGTTTTATAGCTATGATGATTGAACCATTTGGGGAAACGGCTACCTACTATTATACTAAAGACTGGAGTTTGGCAGATCAAAACAATAATTTACTACCATTTTCAAAATTTCTTATCCTTAATAGGTGTTTTTGGATTACAATAACTGCTGCTATAACTTATCTTACTTTCAAATTATTTTCCTTTAGTGTAAATCCATTCAATCTAAGACTTTATAAGAAAGCAAAAGAAAAAAATGTTTTTCTTGAGGTAGGGCAAGTATTAAAAGTAGAATTGCCATTCGTCAGGTTTAGTTTTACATTATTGTCTAACCTATACAAATCATGGAAGTTATCAGCGATTGAGTTTAAATCTGTCACCAAAACAGGTGCTTTTGCAAGTATTGTTCTAACAGGTGCCGTTTTCGTATATGTTTTATTGTCTCAGATGAATTCCCCCTATGGCGTAAGAGTATTGCCTGTAACATGGGTTATGTTAGCATTTCCTGTTTTGTTTTTTTCTCTGCTTATTAACTTTATTACTTTTCTATACGCTGGCTTTTTAATAAACCGTAGTAAAGCCACAAAAATGTTTGCATTGGTTGATTCAACAGCAATCCCAAATTGGGTATTGGCATTTTCAAAACTCATTGCACTTATCAAAATTCAAATACTACTGTTATCTATTATCATGATTACTGGAGTAATTGTTCAACTATCTCAAGGATACTATCGCTTCGAAATCTTACACTATATTTTTGATTTATATGGTATTCATTTAATTGGTTTTATAATCTGGGCATTTGTTGCATTATTTATTCACTCCTTGTTTACCAATTCTTGGCTAGGGCTATTTGTGCTGATACTAATTTATTTTGGCTTGTCAGAACTACCATTATTAGGTATCGAAAAATACATTTATCGTTTCAATCAAAATCCAGATGCTGGATTTTATTTGGGCTATTCAGATTTAAGTGGGCACAACCATTCCATTTACGCATACTTTATTTATAAATTCTACTGGTTATTACTTGCACTAATACTTTTTGCAGGATCCTTATTACTTTGGCAGAGGGGATTAGTATTTTCATTTAAAGAAAGAATTGTTCTTGCATACAAAAGACTAAACCGAAAAACAGCAATACCCACAGTAGCAATATTGATTGTATTTATTTGTACGGCATATTCGATTAATACAAAAGAGAAAGGTTTGCCAAAACTTCATACAGAAACCGAAATAAATAATATTACTGCCTATGCAGACAAGAAATATCATTCAATTGAAAAAATTATTCAGCCAAGAATTGTATGCGTTAATGTTTCAATGGATATTTTTCCAGAGAGTTTAACTTTCATATCAAAAGCTACTTACACATTAATCAATAAATCAAATCAAAACATTGATACGCTAATTATTCAATCTGCTTTTGATGTTGTTACACAAATTTCTATCAATCAAAAAGCGACACTTATAACTAATGATACGATAGCAAATATTAGCGTTTACAAATTGGAAACTGAATTGCAACCAAAGGATAGCCTGATTATAGTTTTTGATGTAAAAAGTATTACTAACTCAATTTTTCACAAAAATTCATTGGTTGAGAAAAATGGCACTTACATTACTTCATTGATATATCCAACAATTGGGTATCGACTGAATAACATAGAAGGAATGCCAACTGATTCATCAGCCCTTAAAAATCATAACCGTTCTGCTGATGCTGATTATATCAACTTTGAAGCCACTGTTAGCACAACACAAAATCAAACAGCCATTGCACCTGGGTATTTACAAAAGAAGTGGCAGGCAAACGGAAGGAATTATTTTAATTATAAATCTACTACTCCTGTTACAATTGACTTTGCTTTTGTTTCAGGGATATATGAATTAAAGAAAGATGTTTACAAAAATCTTCCAATAGAAATATATTATCACAAAAATCATGATTACAATATTCAACACATGATAAACGGAATAAAAGCAACACTTGAATATTGTGAAAAACACTTTAGTACTTACCAACACAAGCAAGTTAGAATTATTGAGTTTGCAAGAACCCGAGGAGATTTTGCCCAGTCATTTGCTAATACAATTCCTTACTCGGAGTTAGGGTTTATTCTGGACATTGATGATGAAAATGAAACTACTTTAAATCTTCCATTCATTGGAGCAAGTCACGAATTTGCACATCAATGGTGGGGAATGCAGGCAATACCAGCCGATGTGGCAGGTGCTAAAATGATAACAGAAAGCATGGCGGAATATGTGTCCTTAAAGGTTTTTGAAAAGCACTATGGAAAAATCAAAGCATTGCAATTATTGAATAAATCACTAAACACCTATTTGAATAAACAAAAAGATGCCGAAGAAACAGAATTGCCTTTAATTCTAAACTCAGGAAATAGCCAATCACATGTTGCTTATCAAAAAGGGATGTTGGTGTTTAATGCTCTGAGCCATTATATAGGTGAGGAAGCCCTGAATAGAGCGTTGAAAAATTATATGCAAAAAGTAAGACTTCAAAAAGCCCCATACACGTCTTCATTAGAGATGGTTGATTTTATCAAAAAGGAAACACCTGATTCGATGCAGTATTTAATACATGATATGTTTGAAACAGTTACTTACTATGACAACAAAATAGTAAAATTGAATGTAACAACAGTATCAAATTCTAAGTATGAAGTAAGCATAAGCTATTTAATCAATAAGTATGAAAAGAAAAACCATGCCAAAACACTACTACCACTGAATGATTTTATTGAAATTGGTATTTATAAAAAAGGTTCTTTTTTGCCGGTGGAAATAAAAATAGTCTGGGTAAATAAATCAAATAATCAGTTGAAATTTCAACTTGATTACATTCCCGAAAGAATTGCAATTGACCCTCATTGTTTGTTAATAGACATCAAAAGGTCTGATAATAACGAAAATTTCTAAAACAATTCGCTCAATAAATTACTAAATTTGCAATCAATCGTATTCAAAGTGCTTTGAAAAACTTAAAAAGAAAAATACAAATAGTTGTTCTTAAAAAAGCGGAGTTACTTTTACTCCTTCTTTTGGGGTTCATTTATTTTACTATGGCAATTTTTGGAAGAGGAAATTACTGGAACTCATTTGAGAATACAAATCTCGTTGCAATCATTCTTTGCTTCCCAATAGTTTTTGTAATCAACTCCTATCTGCTAATTCCATTTTTAGCAAAAAATAAAAAATGGTTTCCGTATTTCGTTTTAGTAATTCTTTTATTCTTATTTATTGAATGGTTCAGAATTTTAGCAAATTCAGATGTACAGTTTTTAGGTAATGAAAACATTTCAATTTCATTTGTTCTTGCATTTGCAATGTCCTGGCTTTTTATAACCACAAGAGACTGGTTTCTTAATTTAAGACTAATTGAAAAATTGAAGGCAGCAAATTTAATAACAGAAATCGCTTTTCTTAAAGCTCAAGTTGACCCACACTTCATGTTCAATACTCTAAATGCAATGTATGCCTTAGCCTTAGAAGAAGAAAGCCCAAAAACCGCAGACAGTATTATAAAATTGAGCACATTGATGCGATACAATCTTCATGATTCCAACGAAGCATTCATAAGTATTGAAAAGGAAATTGACTACATTGAAAAATATATTGCATTGCAAAAGTTAAGATTAAATGAAAATAACCGACTTGATGTAGATATAAAACTGGACGCAAGCGTTACTCCAAATATCAAAGTTGCACCACTTTTACTGATTCCCTTTATTGAAAATGCTTTTAAGTTTAGTGTAAGTCCTTCAAAAGAAACAGCAATCGTAATTAAAATTCATGCGACCCATAATTCGATTAGCATGGAAATATCCAACTCAGTTTCGGATAATTATGGTCGCCCTGAATTTACAGGCATTGGATTACAGAATGTGAGAAAAAGACTTGATTTGTTGTATCCTAAGCAGCATATATTAACTTCAAATCAATTAGGAGAAAAGTATTTTACTCAGTTAGTAGTTAAATTCAAAAAATGATAAAGTGCATTGCCATAGATGACGAGCCGAAGGCTCTTGAAATAATTAAAAATCATGTTTCAAAAATTGATTATTTACAATTAGATAATGTATTCACAGACCCCTTTAAAGCAATTAAATATATAAATGAATCTAATATAGAACTTCTTTTTCTTGACATTAACATGCCAGACATTGATGGAATGAATTTTGTTAAACACCTAATTCAAAAACCTTTAATAATATTCACTACGGCACATAGTGAATATGCAATGGAAAGCTACGAAGTTGAAGCTATTGACTTCTTACTAAAACCATTTGACTTTTCAAGATTTTTCGTCGCAACCAATAAGGTGAAAGAGCGGTTATTAAAATTTCCAGTAATCACTTCTGCATTCTATTTTGTTAGTTCAGGAAATAAAAAAATAAAACTAATTTATGATGATATTCTTTTTATAAAAGGTGACGGCAATTATGTTACATATCAAACAAAATCAGAAAGAGTAATGGTGAGGACTTCAATAACAGAATCCCAAAGCGAACTACCCTCAAACACATTTATACAAATTCATAGAAGCACAATTGTTTCCCTAAAATGGGTTGACAAGATTGAGGACAATCATGTTTATATTGCCGACAATAAATTTCCAATTAGTTCAACCTATTGGGAATCATTTTTAAGAGCAATTAGAACAAAATAAAGCCAACGCATTTTGCAAGCACAATTAAAAACCGCACAAGACAACACACGACCAAAGTTTTTTATAGAGCTTGCAAAGCTGCCCCTAAAGAAAAATTGTTTTTAAAAAATTTGCAACGCTTCAAAAAAAATAAAAAACGCAACGAACAGCCGACACTCAATGACACGACAACTCAATAACGACAATGGTTTACAATCACGGTGGACAAGAACGCCAGCACCTAACAGGCGTTTGGCAAAAAAGCGGGTTCAGTGGTTAAATGAACATTCTACCTCGTATCAACTTTTGTGCTGGATTGACACTTTAGTACTTCGAAATCCGCTTCTTCGCCAAGCGCCAAACCGTTACAGGCAAGTTTAACAGACGACACAACAGTGATCGACAAGCAGAAAATTTAACAGAAAAAGTAAACCATTTTGACGAGTGACCAACATACAGACCATATCATAAATGGACAACGAGTAAGCCGACCCTCTTTGCCGACCCTTCTGTATTTTTTATTTTTTCCCCACCGCACTTTTTTTTAATTCAATTTTAGCCATCCGCACAAATGGCACATTTGGCTTTGCCCGCCACACGAGCCAACCCTTCGCAAAACCAAAAGAGCCATTTCCCCTCCCCTCCTAGTGAATTAATAATGCTACGTGTAATGGCCATTAGGCTGTGCAACGTAGTCACAAATTTCAACGGGTGGTAACGGCAATATTATCTTAGATAACGTACATATACTTTTATGTATAAATTAATTTATACTTTTTAGTACAGATTGAAAAACAATGCGTACATTTGTCCCGTAGCTTTATTTCAATCACCATAAAATCCATTAATAAACTTTAAAATCAAGAATCATGAAAATTACAGCACAGGACGAGTATGGTTTAAGAATATTGGTGCGAATCGCAAAGTGCAAGGATAAGACTGGCTTAAGCATTCCGCAGCTTAGTGATGCAGAAGGGCTGTCACAACCCAATGTTTCCAAATTAACCCGAATGCTTCGCATGGAGGGCTTGATTAACAGCACCAAAGGACATGTTGGAGGATATGTACTTGCCAGACCTGCTGCCGATATTACGGTGAATGATGTTTTGAAAGCTTTAGGTGGACGTTTGTTTGATGAACAATTTTGTGCCAATCATGTGGGAGTACTAAAACTGTGCACTAATTCTGTTGATTGTTCTATTCGTTCACTTTGGACAATGGTGCAATCTGCTATTGACAAGCTATTGGACAAGATAACACTTGCAGATTTATCGACGAATAGTGAAAAGGAAGCTGCATCTACTTTCCAAGGTTTCCTTGAAGAAAATGCCAATTAAAAAGAATAAAAACAGATTGTCAATAATTTAATGCCTAAACGAAATGATAACAGTTTCAGAAAATGCAAAACAACACGCGTTAAGTTTAATAACAAACGAAAATAGCCCCGAAGGAACATTTATTCGTGTAGGTGTTGATGGCGGTGGTTGTTCAGGTCTTACCTACAAACTCATGTTTGATAATGTTATTATAGAAAGCGATCAGGTTTTTGAAGACAAAGGAATAAAGATTGCTGTTGACAAAAAAAGCTTTTTTTATTTAATAGGTACAGAGCTGGATTATGTGGGAGGTATAAATGGAAAAGGCTTTGTATTTGTCAATCCGAACGCAAGTAGAACTTGTGGTTGTGGAGAATCATTTGGCGTCTAAAATAGTTCAAAGTTCGAAGGTTAAAAGAGTTTACTTGTTTTTTACAAAACTTTTAACTTTCCAACAATATAACAATAGTAAAAAAATGGCTATCAAGATTACAGAAGAGTGCATTAATTGTGGCGCTTGCGAACCTGAATGCCCTAATAATGCCATCTACGAAGGAGGCGTTGAATGGCGTTTTTCTGATGGAACATCTATAAAAGGAATGTTTACCTCAAAAAGCGGATTGACTGCAGGTGCAGATGAGCCAGAAATACCTGTATCCATGGATGTCTATTACATAGTAGCCGATAAATGCACAGAGTGTGTTGGTTTTCATGATGAACCCCAATGTGCCGCCGTTTGCCCGGTAGACTGTTGTGTGGATGATGAAAACTGGCGCGAAAGCAAAGAAGAATTATTGGCAAAAAAAGACACATTGCATTTAATAATGCAGGATTGACCAATCAACAGTTTACCAATTTAATGGTATTAACACTTAAATAGCATGAACGAGATTTTAGAAGAAAAAATCAGCACAGAATACAAATACGGTTTTGTTACCGATATTGAAGCTGACAACGCACCGAAAGGTTTGAATGAAGATATCATTCGTTTTATTTCTGCAAAAAAAAACGAACCCGACTGGATGTTAAACTATCGCTTAAAGGCTTTCCGCTATTGGTTAACAATAGAAGAGCCAAAATGGGCGCATGTTTCTTACCAAAAACCAGACTTTCAGGATATCATTTATTACTCGGCCCCAAAGCCAAAAGTTGTATTGGGTAGTTTAGATGAAGTGGATCCTGAATTGTTGAAAACATTTCAAAAGCTCGGTCTTTCTATCTTGGAACAAGAACGGCTTTCAGGCGTGGAAAGTAGAATAGCCTTGGATATTATTGTGGACAGCGTTTCGGTGAAAACAACATTTAAAGCAACCTTAGCTAAAAAAGGAATTATTTTTTGTTCGTTTGGCGAAGCAATTCAAGAACATCCTGAATTAGTACAAAAATATATGAGCACTGTTGTGCCATATACCGATAATTTTTATGCGGCACTGAACTCCGCTGTTTTCACAGATGGCTCGTTTTGTTATATACCAAAAGGCGTTCGTTGTCCTATGGAACTTTCAACTTATTTCAGAATAGAAGCGGCTGGAACAGGTCAGTTTGAACGCAC
>Ga0163145_1000858_pt1 | contig 11031 bp, 10 predicted proteins | sample OliLakLV9_FD_161683 | JGI IMG/M metagenome (GOLD analysis project Ga0163145, IMG submission 161683) | Freshwater microbial mat bacterial communities from Lake Vanda, McMurdo Dry Valleys, Antarctica - Oligotrophic Lake LV.9 | ecosystem: Environmental > Aquatic > Freshwater > Lake > Microbial mats... | reverse complement strand
CACCCAACAAGTTTTCTGATAGCTGAAGGATGCATCCCCGCAAATAGGGCACTAGAGCCGCATCAATTAAGCCATCCGCAGATTGGGTGGAGTCAGCGGGAAACCGCACAACCCCTTTAACCTCTTGAATGGATAGGGCGAGAGGGGCCGATCCGACTCGAACGACAATGATATTGTGCTGCGCCACGCTGGGATCAAGGGGAGGCAAGCCCACCATCCGTGCTAAATCGACCAACCAAAATACTCGGCTACGGCGATTGAGCAAACCCAAGACACAGGTTGGCATATTGGGGATGGGAGTTAGATTTTGTGAAGCTAAAACTAGCACCTCCTGTACGTAGCCTAGGGGTAGTACAGCAGAAACCTGGGTATCCAGTTGTAATCTTAGATACGCATCCCCTTGAACCTTCTGAGGACGACTAAGATCGGGTAGGGTAAGAGTTAAAGTATCAATCATTACAGACAATTACTGGGTTGACGATTCAGGAGAAATCATTTAAGCAACAACAGACTTAACCGCACGAATCAATTGCTCCCGTGTGAACGGCTTCGTAACGTAAGCATCCGCCCCCTGTTTTAAGGCCCATAAACGATCGAGTTCTTGATTCTTGGAAGAACAAATAATGATCGGCAACTTCTCTGTGTCAGGATTCTTCTTGAGGGAACGGCACAATTCAAACCCACTCATTCCTGGCATCACAACATCTGTAATTACTAAATCAGGTTTATACTCCAAAGCTTTATTCAAACCATCTTTTGCATCACTGGCGATAATCACAGAGTAGCCACTATCTCGCAGATATTTACTGACTAACTCCAGTTGGGAGGGGGTATCGTCTACAACTAAAACTGTATTCACGTGTTGTTATCCTTAATACACTGTAGATGTCACGGTGATTGATTCAAGCATTAGTTGATATTAATCGATAGCACTGTTGAACTAGACGAAGTAATGAATGAATCTGAAAGAAGAACTTCAGTGGCTTGAAGCGTTAGCAAAACCAGTTAGCATCCGCATTAAGTTAAGTATTCATTAAGCTAGGTGTTTAAAGACAACTTTCAACAATTCTGACTTGGAAAACGGCTTGGTCATGTAGTCGGATGCCCCTGCAAACTTAGCTTTTGCCCGATCGATAATTCCTGTGTTTCCTGTCACCATCACGATCGGAGTCGTACCAAACAAAGAGTGGTTTCGGAGTAAGCGACAGAGTTTGTAGCCATCAATATTGGGCATCCCAATATCCAGCAAAATCAGATCGGGCTTTAAGCGAATGACTTGAATCAAAGCCTTAAGCGGATCATTAATGGCCACCACTGTGAAATTCTCGTCATCTAAAAACCGCTTCATTTCATTGAGAATCGTCGGGCTATCATCGATACAAGCGATCGTATGAGTGCGTTTGCTGGTTTCCTCACTGGGAGCCTGAAGCACGGTTGACGAAGTCTGGATAATTGTATTGCTGTGTGCTGGAGATGTCGCAGGTTCGGGTTGCTTTTGCACAGTCCTTGACACAGGAGCAGGAACCTTAGGCAGGAGATCGAAGGGAGGCTTGGGTTCACGCAGGACGATCGTTCCGTCTGTGATGTATCGCCGTAGACTCTGCGCCAGCTTGATTTCATCCTGATTCATCAAGGTAGCCAGGTGGCGAAAACTAAAGCCCTTTAAAACCGCTCCTAACTTACGCTGCATCTCCGGTGTCAACTTCTGCTGTGCCTGAGTTTGGCTCGCCAGGTAAGGACGCTGATAGGGAGAGTAAATCTGTGGACCCAGCGCCTGCCAACTTTGCAGCCGTTTACGGCAGGCATCTACAACCACTGGCAAATCAAAACGACAGAATGTGGGCAACTCTTCCAGTTGATCGAGAAATTCAGTCTTTCCCTCCTTAAGCAGCACAAAGGATTCCATCACTTCATTGACCAAATGCTCGATCAGAGAAGCGGCTTCCACCGGATTGAGATAACGCTCATTAACCAACCAACAAATTGCTCGATAGTCTTGGCTCCCCGATGCACTATCCTTGGAACGCTCAAACATCGGGCGCAGTTTGGATCGAGTCTCATTGTCCAGTGTAGAAATTTGATGACTGAGACGACGCAGATGGTTATCAATTCGATCGAAGGGATCTACTGAGTGAGATGCATAGGTAATTTTTCCATTCTCCAGCATCACGACCCAAGTAATTGAGCCGTCTGATACTTGTAGGCACCCATTCGCCGAGGAATTCGCCAATTGAGCGAGGGAATTGAGAGGACGCGACTTAGGGGAGGCTCCTTGACTCACCATAGGAGATGCCCGACGACTAGTAACTTCATTCATTTTTATCTCAATCAGGGAGAGTTATTGAGCAGCAACTTGCACGATTTGCCTCGCCAAAGGCGCTACGAAATATTGAAATATACAGCTATGAATAAGTAACGTCAGGAATCGAGGAAAAACTATGAGGTATCAAACTACACGTAGTAGTTAGCGCTGCATCCTATGTCGCAGATCTATGGCTTCGCAGATCTATTATTTAATTGTAGGAATAGATTACTCCAAATAGAGTCATCTAATGACACATCATATTAGATATCACATAGGAGCAATAAATATTGTTGTAGTCTAAAAGCCAAATCCAAAATAATAGTGCCCTGCCTAAGAGTTCCCTATCAGGACTAAAAAGAGTGCAACTCCGCAGTTTCCTGCCCAAAGTTTGTTCAATTACTAGTGTTCTGTCAAGAAAATTTTGAGGGGTCGAAGACCCTCAAAATTTAACTCCAACTAACCTCCCGGCTTTCAGCTACCCGTCAATTAATGATTGACAGACTACTAGTGTTCTGTCAAGAAAATTTTGAGGGGTCGAAGACCCTCAAAATTTAACTCCAACTAACTTCCGAGCTTTCAGCTACCCGTCAATTAATGATTGACAGACTACTAGTGCAGTCTACAGGAAATGAGGACGAAGAGGGTCGAACGTCTCTTAACCAGGGCTAGATAATTCTACTTGCCTCCTAAAGTTGCTCTTTGCCATTGCTAACCACTGCTGCTAACGATCGAGCTGAGCGGCTATCAATAACCTTTGCCATAACACCGATCAACCTTGAAAGTCCGCTCCAACCGGGTTGTTAGACCGTGTTAACTTTACTGAGTTCGACAAGACCTCCCTCAAACACCTGCACTGTTAGCTGATAGCCCTCCATTAGCGACATCCCAATCAAGGGATCTGAGTCAGCTTCATCAACCGGGATGGTCAACGGATCTCCATCCCAAACGACTATCGCTTCATAAACATTGAAAACACACTCGCTGCCGTCTCCAAGAATGGCGCGTCCTCGCCTTTTCCATCTTAGATTTAACTGGGCAATCAAGTCAGAAGGCAGCGAAAGCCAACCATCAAAGCCTGTGTCTACGATCGCATCTTGCGTGTAAACCTTACTATCGGAACCACAAACTGAAAGTGGAATAATCGGCTCAAAATCACGGACAACTCCAGCGATCATACGGCTCTCTTCGTCCGTCCGCCGAATCGACGCACATGACGGGAACCAACACGAATAATCCAGATTTGAGCATCTGGGTAACGGGCTTCGAGGCGATTGCAGGCAGCAACTTCACTTGCATCCACCTCAAAGGCTCCAGTTTCGAGATCTATCGCCACAATCTTGCCATGATTGTTTTCCTCAACTTGTTGACGCACCTGAGATTCATAAATCTCATCGCCCCGTCGAGCAAATTCTTCTTTGCTGTACCGGGGTTGTCGAACTGTCATAGGCTTGCCCTCGTTTCAATAGTTGCCCTCTCATTTTAATCTAGGAGATTGCACCCACGGTCACAGTTCCAACCGAGATCGAGTTTTTGGACAGTGCTGTGGGGAAAGAGATGCTGGGTTTCCTTTTGTCAACCCAGCTTACGGCGATGAATGATCGGACTTACTTGACAATACACTCTATGAAGTAGCTGTAACCTGACAGACTTTTACAGCTTGTTTCGTCAACTAGCGCAAACATATTATTACCAGTGCCGCCAACATCTTTGATCCGATACGTTGTTGAACCACTTCCAACTTGTAAGTTACCGTTGTAGCTCATTGTTTGGACGCTTATGGGCTGCGAGCCTAGCCGATACTTGTAACCAGGAAATGAACCACCATCTGGCGTTAAGGCAAACATGTTTTGACCACCACCACCAGTGGTCTTAATTTTGACAAGCACTGGTCTATTATCACCCTCTAGAACACCTGATACAAAAAGAACACTGCGTTCAGGTACCCACATCATGCCACCAAAGGACCGAAACTTCTGCTCTCCTAACCACTTTCCTGTGGATGCCTGTGTTTTTGTGAGTACTGTGCCTGAGTTGTTGATTGAGAGACTAATGTCTCCAATTTTCAAGCTCGACCTTGAAAATACGCCATCGGCATATACAGGTGTTGACGAAAGACCAATTACTGCCAAACCAAGAATAGCTGCTTTCTTGAACATAAGATCCTTTAAGCGAGAAGTAAGGTGAATCTAAACTGCTGGAACTGAATTCAATCTAATCTCCCTATATCTGCCTCGTCAGTCGGGGAAGGTCAGGAAAAAGTCGGAGAAAAGTCAGATGCACTTGAGCAAGTAATCACGCAAGTACAACTTCACAATAGAAGTTGCGGTTATTTAGCGATCGCACCCTAGTGTTAAACTTCCGGTTGCACCCAAACAAATAACCAGGCGGTCTAACCACTGCATAACAATATGCCTTTTGTCAGATATAACAGTCTCTTTATGAAATTTTCTATAAAGCGGCTAAGAATCCAACCAAACGTCCAATTCCAGTAATTAGGGATTGAGTTGTCTTAGCTTGCACAATGGCTTGGCGAATCGACTTCATTTTTTCAATATCTGCGGCAGTGCAGACAACGCCCTCCTCCAAGAGTTTTAACCGAGCTTGGGTATAGGCATTGAAGGCTCTGTCTCGTTCAGGTTTCAGATTCACCTTGTCATTGAAATCTGCCCGCCGATAATGAATGTCAATCCGGACGATTGTAGCGGCTAAGTCTTCGAGGACGATCGCATCATTGTCAGTCTGGTTGGGCATGATTGAACGTAGAAATCAGAGAGAATGCCCAATAGCTTATCCTGTGTGCCAAGCACTTTGGCAGCATAGCGCATAAAAAATCCCCCGCCGTTAAGCAGGGGATTTTTTATGCTCAACTAGAAGTCAACCTCAGGTTAGGTGAACTTACTAGCTGTTGAAGCAATGAGGAAGGCAGCGTAGGTCAAGACATAGCCAACGGTGAAGTGAGCTAGACCAATCAACCGACCTTGGACAATGGACATTGCCACAGGCTTATCTTTCCAGCGAACCAGGTTTGCTAGAGGTGTGCGCTCGTGGGCCCAGACCAAGGTTTCGATTAGCTCTTGCCAGTATCCTCTCCAAGAGATTAGGAACATGAAGCCAGTTGCCCAGACTAGGTGTCCAAAGAGGAACATCCAAGCCCAAACCGCTAGATTGTTCATGCCGTAGGGATTGTAGCCATTGATCAACTGGGCTGAGTTTAGCCACAAGTAGTCACGCAACCAACCCATCAGGTAAGTTGAGGACTCATTGAACTGAGCGACGTTGCCCTGCCAGATTCCTAAATGTTTCCAGTGCCAATAGAAGGTGACCCAACCAATGGTATTCAACATCCAGAACATTGCCAGGTAGAAGGCATCCCAAGCAGAGATGTCGCAGGTACCGCCTCGACCCGGCCCGTCACAGGGGAAGCTATAGCCGAAGTCTTTTTTGTCCGGCATCAGCTTGGAACCACGGGCATCCAACGCACCCTTGACAAGAACCAAGGTGGTGGTGTGCAGACCCAAGGCGATCGCATGGTGAACCAAGAAGTCGCCAGGGCCAATGGTAAGAAACAGAGAGTTCGTACCGCTGTTGATTGCATCCAACCAACCAGGTAGCCAGGCAGCACCCGCGTTAGAGGCAATACTGTCAGCGTTTGACAACAAGGTATCAAAGCCATACAGCGCCTTACCGTGGGCACTTTGGATGAACTGAGCAAACACTGGCTCAATGAGGATTTGCTTTTCAGGAGTTCCAAAGGCAACGACCACATCATTGTGAACGTAAAGTCCTAAGGTATGGAAGCCCAAGAAGAGGGAAACCCAACTGAGGTGAGAAATAATCGCCTCTTTGTGTTGCAACACACGGTCTAACACATTGCCCTTGTTCTGCTCAGGATCGTAATCTCTCACCCAGAAAATGCCTGCGTGGGCAAAGGCTCCTACCATCAGAAATCCAGCAATGTACTGGTGATGTGTATAGAGCGCTGCTTGGGTTGTGAAATCCTTACCTATGAACGCATAGGGAGGCAATGCATACATGTGTTGTGCGACCAAAGACGTGGCAACTCCTAGAGCAGCTAGAGCCAGGGATAGCTGGAAGTGTAGAGAGTTGTTAATGGTGTCGTACAAGCCTTGGTGAGGCAAGTTGAACTGCCCTTCGGTGCGGGTGCCAAAGAAGTTTTTGGCGTTCAGCATGTCTTTAATGCTGTGACCGATGCCGAAGTTGGTGCGGTACATATGACCCGCAATGATGAAGATGACAGCGATCGCCAAGTGGTGATGCGCCATATCGGTCAGCCAAAGGGACTCAGTTTGGGGGTGGAAGCCGCCAAGGAAGGTCAGAATGGCTGTGCCAGAACCTTGGGCAGTGCCAAAGAGGTGGTTTGCCGTGTCAGGGTTGCTGGCATAGGCTCCCCAGTTGCCGGTGAAGAAAGGCTGCAAGCCTGCGGGGTGGGGCAAGGTGGTGAGGAAGTTATCCCAACCGACGTGCTGACCGCGAGACTCAGGAATCGCTACGTGAATCAAGTGGCCAGCCCAGGCGAGGGAACTAACCCCAAACAGGGCGGACAGGTGGTGATTCAAGCGAGATTCGGCATTTTTGAACCAAGACAGAGAGGGACGGAATTTAGGTTGTAGATGTAACCAACCGGCAAACAGAAAGACTGCGGACAGGATGATCAGAAATACAGAACCTTGATAGAGGTCATTGTTCGTTCTCATGCCGATCGTGTACCACCAGTGATACACCCCTGAGTAGGCGATGTTCACGGGCCCAGAAGCACCGCCCTGGGTAAAGGCATCGATCGCAGGTTGCCCAAAGTGGGGGTCCCAAATTGCATGGGCGATCGGACGGACATTCAACGGATCTTTAATCCATTGCTCGAAGTTGCCTTGCCATGCCACATGGAACAGGAGGCTGGAAGTCCACAGGAAAATGATTGCAATGTGACCGAAATGAGAGGCAAAGATCTTTTGGTAAAGATTTTCCTCTGTCATCCCGTCGTGGCTTTCAAAATCATGGGCTGTCGCAATCCCGTACCAAAGCCGACGAGTCGTCGGGTCTTGGGCGAGGTCTTGGCTAAATTTGGGGAATTTAGTTGCCATAAGTCCTTAAAGATGAATCTTTTAGATAGCGGACAGGGATTCAGGGCTAGGGTATCAGCAATTAACAACCAGGTTTGACGTGATTGCTAATCGCTGAGTACCGATTACTGACTCACTGCAATGATTCGAGATAGGAAGAACGCCCATGTTGTGACGATTCCCCCTAGAAGGTAGTGAGCGACTCCAACAGCCCGTCCCTGAATAATGCTCAGAGCGCGGGGTTGAATTGCTGGAGCAACTCTGAGCTTGTTATGGGCCCAGACGATCGATTCAATCAATTCTTGCCAGTAGCCACGACCACTGAACAGGAACATGAGACTGAATGCCCAGACAAAGTGAGCGCCTAGGAACAGTAAGCCATAGGCAGAGAGAGCAGAGCCGTAGGAGCTAATCACCTGAGAGGATTGGGCCCAGAGGAAGTCTCGGAGCCAACCATTAATGGTGAGGGCACTTTGGGCAAAGTTGCCACCTGTGAAGTGAGACACTGAACCGTCAGGAGCAACAGTTCCCCAAACATCTGATTGCATTTTCCAACTGAAGTGGAAGATGGCGATCGAGAGGGAGTTGTACATCCAGAACAGACCTAGGAAGACGTGATCCCAACCAGAAACTTGGCAAGTACCGCCCCGACCTGGCCCATCGCAGGGGAAGCGGAAGCCCAAGCTAGCCTTATCTGGAATCAGACGAGAGCTACGGGCAAACAGCACTCCTTTCAGGAGAATCAGCACCGTCACATGAATTGTGAAGGCATGGATGTGGTGTACCAAGAAATCTGCCGTACCCAGGGCCATCGGCATCATGGCCACCTTACCGCCCACCGCAACTAACCCGCCGCCAAAGATGTAACTAGCCGGAGCTAGGGCATTGGGGGCCGTTGTGCCAGGAGCAAGGGTATGGAGGTTTTGAATCCACTGGGCAAAAACTGGCTGTAGTTGAATTGCCGTATCAGAGAACATATCTTGGGGACGACCCAAGGCCTGCATCGTATCGTTGTGAATGTACAAACCAAAGCTATGGAAGCCTAGGAAAATACAGACCCAGTTCAAGTGGGAAATAATGGCATCCCGGTGGCGGAGCATGCGATCGAGGAGGTTATTTTGATTCACCACAGGATCGTAATCACGCACCATAAAAATGGCCCCGTGAGCTGCACCACCGACAATAAAGAATCCGCCCAACCACATATGGTGAGTGAACAGAGACAATTGAGCGGGGTAGTCGGTTGCCAAGTAGGGGTAGGGAGGCATGGCGTACATATGCTGCGCCACAATGATGCTCAGGGAGCCAACCATCGCCAAGTTAATGGCAAGTTGGGCGTGCCAAGAGGTAGTCAGCACTTCATAGAGACCTTTGTGTCCCTCACCCGTGAAGGGCCCTTTGTGAGCCTCCAGGATTTCCTTCATGCTGTGACCAATACCCCAGTTTGTGCGGTACATGTGTCCAGCGATGATGAATAGAACGGCTAGAGCCAAGTGATGGTGAGCAGTATCTGTTAACCACAAACCACCCGTGACTGGGTTCAAGCCACCTTTGAAGGTGAGGAAGTCAGCGTAGGCTCCCCAATTCAGCGTCCAAAAAGGTTTTAGCCCTTCTGCGAAGCTGGGGAAGAACTGGGCCATCGCCTCGGTACTAAAGGCGTACTGATGAGGTAAAGGAATATCAGCGTAGGTTGCAATAAGCTGTCCGTTAAAGGTGAGGGGCTTACCCGCATCGATCGCGTCCATCATGGCGTTAGCAGGAAGGGCAACGTGAATCTGGTGTCCTGCCCAAGAAAGGCAACCCAGACCCAGTAATCCTGCCAAGTGATGGTTCATCATGGATTCCACATTTTGAAACCACTCCAATTTGGGAGCGCGTTTGTGGTAGTGGAACCAGCCAGCAAATAGCATGAGACCTGCCATCACCAAGCCGCCGATCGCTGTCGCGTAAAGCTGATAGGTATTTGTGAAACCAGAAGCTCGCCAGAGTTGAAAGAAACCGGATGTGATTTGAATACCCTGGAAGCCACCTCCAACATCGGCGTTCAAAATCTCTTGACCAAAAATGGGCCAAACGACCTGAGCGCTGGGTTTAATCCCTGTGGGGTTGGTCAACCAAGCTTCGTAATTAGAAAATTTCGCGCCGTGGAAGTACATGCCGCTGAGCCAGACAAACACGACGGCTAAGTGACCGAAGTGAGCGCTGAAGATTTTACGGGAAACATCTTCCAAGTCGCTGGTATGACTATCAAAATCATGGGCGAGGGCATGAAGGTTCCAAATCCAAGTGGTGGTTTTGGGTCCTTTTGCAAGGGTGCGATCGAAGTGCCCCGGTTGCGCCCACTTCTGAAAAGAAGTTGGCACTGGGTCTTTATCGACCACAATCCTTACTTTTGCCTCTCGCTCCCTTGGACTAACTGCCATTGAGGTTCTCCTCTACTTAAACAAGGAACGAGGATCTGTAGATAAATCTACAGTTTGTGACTGTGCAGCGATTTTTGCTTAAAGGCTTCAGCCCCCGCCTTATGAAACTCCTGTATCGCTACTACAGGATTGGGTGTTATTTGAAATGAAGGATACAGAACGTAATCGCTTGGTGGGCTGCGCCTCAGTCAAAGGAATCAATTGAGAGCAAGACCTAACCAAAGGAAGGGATTCCTTTATCGAGTCATTATAGATCTTGTGTTGCAGCAGGTTCTCCGACAGTTAACAATAATTCAAAGTCGGGAAATCGTGACGGCATCTCAGCTTGAGAGTTAAGGGTATTGGAATAAAAGTCAAGGGAACAAGCTGTGAGTTAACAAAACTCATTAATTCAACTGCGTCTTTGGCAATGGTTCGGACAGAATCAGGCGGCAATAATGCCGTAATTGCAAAGGTTTAAGTAGTGGGGATGGGATTTAATTTGACTCGGCTCTAGGTCTAAGTTGGCAATAAATCGGTCGAGGAGATGGTGATTGAGCATCCGGCGTTTAACACTCGCCACCCTGAAGACAGACGGCTCCTGCCCTGAGTGCTGTTGCCATGCATTGAGCTTCGCCAAATTCAGCACCGTGAAACTGGCATTAAAATGAAAGGCTAGCTTTTGGGCATCGCGAGCTTGGCAATCCCCTAGCCCCGTAAACTGCTTGGCATCGCGAAAGATAAATTCGATTTCAAATCGCATCACAGCACAGTTTACTGATGACCTGCAATTTCAGATCTACGGCTCCAGAGACAAAGTTTACCTTGGCATAGACTCCATCGACCACGAGATATTTGACTTCAGCAGGCAGATAGGGGCGCACACTCTTGAGATGGGAGAGATAGTGATCCATGCGATTCCACCCTGGCAACCTCGATTGAGCGGGGGTCTGCTCGGCTGACAACGCATAGCCTTGCTCAGTTTCTACATCGACTACTCCCACCACCGAAATCTCTAATCCCCTCTCAACTCGACTGGCGCAGCCATTCCAAAACTGACTGACTCCAAATGTTGCCTTGCCACTCTTGGCAACAAACGAGCAGTCCATCATCGCTAACCTTAGGGTTGTTTCATTGTCCCGGAAAAGAATCTGAAAGTATTGAAAGCTGGATTAGCCCCCAGGAAGCATCGCTCAAATGGGAGCGAAGTTATAGGCTTTTCAAATTCTATCTGACGACCTTGATT
>Ga0163145_1000806_pt1 | contig 11435 bp, 11 predicted proteins | sample OliLakLV9_FD_161683 | JGI IMG/M metagenome (GOLD analysis project Ga0163145, IMG submission 161683) | Freshwater microbial mat bacterial communities from Lake Vanda, McMurdo Dry Valleys, Antarctica - Oligotrophic Lake LV.9 | ecosystem: Environmental > Aquatic > Freshwater > Lake > Microbial mats... | reverse complement strand
CCCTAATTCGTCTATCATCCCACTTACGATGCCCAAGTGGTCAAGGCTTTTACTGCTGTATGAATTTTCCATCCACAAAGATGGAGATTAATCCTTTTTTCAAATATTTGGCTGGGAAATGTCGGTAGTATACAAATGAATCTTTTTTTATATGCCCAGAATTTTCAAAATACATTGTATTGTTCTAATTATGTTGCAGAAACTCCTGTTGGGTTTAGCTTTTCTGGTACTAATTCAGGAACAGAACTGCTTGACAACACAATAGTTGGTGGTGGATATGGGGTTCTGACTGTCTCTAATGGATTGATTGGTCCTCAATTGCATAAAGGAAATAAATGGTATAGAGAAACCGATGGACCTCCTGCAGTTACAGCAGGACTTCATGCAAGACTAATTAATAGTGCTCCTTCCCTTTCTTAAATAACGGTTCATACTAATCAAACTACAACATCTGCTACATATCCATCTTATTATCCTGAAAATATTAGCCCTACAAATGGTTGGTTTGTTGCTGATTTAAGTGGTAGTCCGGCACAGGGATGTACTGGTGTGCCACAAATAGCTTCTGGAGGAAATGAATTGTATGATATTATAGCAAGTGGAAGGATAATAGACTACGACAATAATCCAACAACGATTTATACCCTACAAAGAAGTTTATTTCAGCAATTGAAAAATGACCCAATGCTTCTTGCTACATCAAGAGAATATGGCAGTTTTCTATCAACAAACGTTAATAACAATGTAGGGAAATTTGCTTTAATTGAAAACAGGGCGTCTGAAGCTTTTAAAGCAGACCAAGCTATGCTTGAAACAAGTGAAGAGTACAAAAATCAACTTAAAACATTTATTGACAAAATCTTGGAACTTGACTCGTCATTTAAAAACACTGGTGATTCATCAAAATTAATTGAGTTCTTTACTCAACGAACGGCTTTGTTAAATGAAATACAAAAAACTAATCAATTATGGGGTGAACTTCAGCATACATATAGAAAAAATATTGGGTCTGCTATTCAGGATGAAATTCAATTAAACAAAAATATACAAACGACGGCTATTTATGAGGACAATGAAAAACTTGTAAATCAAGTTTATCTGACTTTGGTTTCCGAGTATGAAAGAGATACGCTTACATCTAAAGAAATTGAATTACTCAAGTCCATTGCTATTCAATGCCCTAAATATGGTGGTATGGCAGTCTATGAAGCAAGAGGCTTGCTACCCGTAACCCTTCAGCTAGAATATAATGATAATAGAGCTGATTGTTATCCTATACCAGAAGAATCAGAAGAATTAGTTGAAAGCAATTTACAGATAAGTTTGTCTATTCAATCCACAATTAAAATTTATCCTAATCCACCTGTTGACCAACTCAACGTAATTTACCCGTCAGACAAAACAGGGTTTTTAACTATCACTGATATTAAAGGCTCTACGCTATTAAAAACAGAATTAGATTCCTCTGGTAGTTTTACGACTAAGATTAGCAATAGTTTAGTATCTGGACTGTATTTCTGTACAATTAATCTCTCCGATGGTACAGTTTACACAAAAAAAACTTATTATAAAATAGATTAAAGCTATAAAGTGGGCATGTATTTGTAATACCTGCCCACTTTAAATTAATTATAGAATAATGTTCAAAAAAAATTACTTAGGCACTTGCTTTTTTGTTATACTGACAAATATACTAATTGCTCAACAAAAACAAAACTATCAATGGATAATAGGATATGGTACTATTGGCGAAAATACCAAAGATGGAACGCTTTTAGACTTTAGACAGGATTCTGTACAAATTACTTATTTTTCTAAAAAAATGTTTATTAATGGTACAAATACCAGCATTTGTGATACAGCGGGTAGTTTGCTGCTTTATTCTAATGGATGTATTATAGCTAATAGAAATAATGAAATATTAATAAACGGTGATGCTTTGAGTCCGGGTTATCTGGGTAGAGATTATTGTCCTTATATTGGGAGTCCTTTACCACAAGGTGCTATTATTTTACCTAGACCTCATACACCTAACCAATACTATCTTTTTAATTCTGATTTAGATTATGTTGAATATCCTGATACTTCTATGTCTATTTCCAGTACACTTACTACCTTACGAGTATATTACCATTTGATAGATATGAATGAAAAACCAGGAACAATTGTAGAAAAATATCAAATTGCAGTGATGGATACTATGCCAACCGAATATCTTCAAGCGGTTCGCCACGCCAATGGTGAAGATTGGTGGCTACTCAAGCCGGAGTCTTTGTCAAATTGTCAATATATTTTTTTGATTACAAAAGAAGGTGTTCAGCCGCCTATTAAACAATGCGTCGGTAAAGTATGGAGTAAAAGAGATTGGACGGGGCAAGCAGTTTTTTCACCAGACGGTAGAAAATATGTGCGTTTCAACCCTTACAATGGATTAAATATTTTTGATTTTGACCGTTGTAACGGACAATTATCAAATCCTGTTCATATTGCTTTTGATAGTATTGATGTAGGTGGAGCGGCTATTTCTACTAATTCAAGATATCTGTACGTAACCACTTCTTGGAGAATTTATCAATTTGACCTTCAGGCTATGGATATTACTTTCAGTAAAACATTAGTGGCAGAATATGATGGCTTTGTGAGCGTTAGCCCAACCAATTTTTATATTGCTCAACTGGCGCCAGATAATAAAATATACATTTCTTCTACCAGCAGTACTGATTTTCTTCATGTCATTATTAAGCCTAATGAAAGAGGAATAAATTGTAATGTAGTGCAACATGGCATTAAATTAGCTTTTTTGAGTCTTTATGGGCTTCCAAATCTACCGCATTATCGTTTAGGTAAGAGCACCGAACCATGCGTAACTGCTACTGAGGAAATAGAAGAACAAAAGCAAAAAATACAAATCTACCCAAACCCTACAAGCGGCACAATTACGATCACACTTCCGACCAAGTACCCTTCTACCCTTCATATTTTTAATGCGCTTGGTGAAATGGTTAAAAAGATAGCTATCAATCAATCTATCACACTCAATGTAGCAGATTTGCCTTCTGGTTTATATGTATGCAGTTGGCAAGATGAAAATGGAACCATCGTATCCGAAAAACTGGTTGTCCAAAAATAAAAATATTCTTGCATCACCTGCTTTAGTTGCTGATAATCTATACAGCAACTAAAGCTTGTTGATACTTTTATTTGCAATATTCTAATTTTCTTCTATATTTGCACCATACCCACTCACACAAAACAACTCACAAAGGCTTCCATTTTTTTACGACCCACATCAATAAGCACGAAATTTTAAGGTTTTAGACTATAGACCGTAGATTTTAGACTGCGCTTTATTTACAAAATAGAGTACGTTATAGTCTAACATCTATAATCTACCATCTAACGTCTATTCACCGCCATTACAAATTCATTTTTTCATAATTAAAAAAAGTTTACAACATGAGATCCACTAATGAAACCGGACACGCCAAAAATGTGGCGTATTTTGAGGAATTAATTGCTTATTGCCAAGGGTATGGCGCGGCGTATCAGCCAAGTAAGGGAAGTATGCAGTTGTCAAGTATGCAGCAGTTGCTAATGGAAGCACGTACGAGCTTAGTGGTGGTGACCAACCGGTTGACGGCTTACATAAGTGCCCGCAACGCGCGAATAGAAGCATTTGAGGGACTGCCCACGCTGGCGAGCCGTGTCGTCAATGCGCTGGCAGCTACCGACACAGCAGACAAAACAGTGGAAGATGCGCGGGGTATTGTGCGCAAAATCAAGGGCGTTCGGGTAAGTAAAAAAGAGGACCTTGCTCCAAAAACAGAACCTGCTCTCCTTTCAGTTACGGAAGAAGCGAATGCACAGGTGCCTGCCACTAACGCTATGACGAATGATAACGGCTCAACAACCCGCTCCCACTCGGCGGCACAAACTTCCCGCGACCAGCTGATAGAACATTTCGCCCGTTTGTTGGCATTGTTACAAAGTGAACCTGCTTACCAACTCAACGAACCGGAACTGCAATTGCCTAATTTGCAGATGTATCTCAATACCTTGCGCTCAACAAATTCGGCAGTATTGACGCAGGAAGTAGAATGGAGCAACGCTCGGATTCAGCGCGACCAGTTCCTATACTATACCAAAACATGTATTTGCGATGTAGCACAAGACGTGAAGCAGTATACAAAGGCAGCGTTCGGATTGAGTAGCCCACAGTACAAGCAGATCAGCGGTCTTCGATTCGTCCGAAGCGCTAAATGATGGGTGTTAAACGTTCTTGTATAATTATTTGTCGCTAATATATAATTATATGCCGTTCGCACAACGACAAAACAAGAAAGTATGTAATGGTGTGTAAGAATGCATTTGAGGTCTGTAATAAACATGTTGACAAATATCAGTCGTCAATAGATATTTGTAAAAAGCATTTTGGGGTGTGTAATAATTATTTTGGGACTTGTAATAAGTATTTTGGGGTACGTAATAAATATTTTAGTATGTGTAAGCAATAAGTTGTTAGATATAAGGCGCATCTCTATAATTGTAAAGAACATAGTGATAACTGTAATCATCATTTGCATGAAGACCATTTTACAATATTCAATGACCGCAATTGGTTCTGTATTCTTTTGTAGCGGGAAAGCGGAACAGCTTCTGAAAAAAGACCCGCCTTCCTTCAACTTATTGCTGGTTTTTTTATTCTCTTTGTAGAATCAAATAAGAACGATATGAATTGGTCAGATGTAACAAAATATGCCACTAACGGCAATCCGACTCCACCCCGCCGCGTAGAGAAAACAGATGCAGAATGGCGTGCACAACTTACGCCGGAAGAATATCGCATCGCGCGCGGCAAAGGCACAGAACGACCCCACACCGGCGAGTACTGTGAAAGACACGATCCGGGTTTATATGCTTGTATATGCTGCGATACGCCCTTGTTCGACTCTACGCAGAAGTTTGAATCTGGCACGGGATGGCCCAGCTTCACCGAGCCAGTAGCAGATAATGTAATCAAATACACGCAGGACAATACGTATGGGATGCGCCGCGTCGAGGTAGAGTGTAACGTATGCGACTGTCACTTAGGGCATATTTTTCCCGATGGTCCAAGACCGAGCGGCTTGCGTTTTTGTATTAATTCGGCATCTATCAAACTGGTAGAATCGGTCGTGCAGTCGGCTGAGTAAGATAGCTGGAGCTAGCTCTTGTTATGCGCCCTCAGAGCATTAATTGGAACGCGGATGACACGGATTGGGCGGATTTTTGCGGACTTTTTCTTTACTTGTAAATTTTGCGATTTACTAAGTGAAGAAATGAGAGAAAAAATCCGCGGTGTTCCGCTCAATCCGCGTCCCCGACCTTGGTCGGGGCGTTCCAATTATATTATACGGGCAAGTAATAAGAATTTCCGTAACACCAGTTACCAAATGCTATTGGAAGATTCAATTTTTTTATTTTTCTTTGCCGCGTTCTTCCCTAACCATAAAATTCTTTTGGACTTAACTTGTTGCTACTTATTTTACACCTTGTAAAAATTCAAATCAAATGTCTAAAATCATCTTACCACAAGCACATTGGGAAGTGCTAATGGATACGTTGCACACCGTTACGCCCGAAATTTTTGATGAACACGACCACGTGGTAAACTGCATTGCAGGAAAGTGGACGAACAATGGACGTGGGAGAGTCATTATTTCTCCGTTGGATGGTTCCATTCTGGGTAAGCTCCCGATGCTCAACCGCGAAGAAGGCGACGTTGCCGTAAAGGAAGCATACAGCGAATTCAAATCATGGTCGCAATTGCCACTGGAAGAGCGCAAAGACCGCGTGCGTAAGTCGCTCGAAGCATTGAAAGAACACCGCGATACTTTAGCGTACTTACTCAGTTGGGAGATTGGCAAACCCGTCCGGCAGTCGCGCACGAGTGTAGATCGCTGCATCACAGGTGTAGAATGGTATTTGGAGGAGATAGATGCGATGCTCGAAGACAGAAAACCGATGGGTTTGGTGAGTAATATTGCTTCTTGGAACTACCCAATGAGTGTGTTGATGCACGCCATTTATGTACAAGTGTTGTGTGGCAATAGCGTCATCGCTAAAGTACCGACGGATGGCGGCTTATTTTCGTTGTCGTTTGCAGTGGCGTTGTCGCGGCGCTTTGGCTTGCCAATTACCTTAGTAAGTGGTTCGGGCAGTGAGTTGAGTCATTCGTTGATACAAAGTCCAGAGATTGGCGTATTGAATTATGTAGGTGGAAAGAGTCATGCGCGTGGTATTTCACAAGGTTTGTTAGAAAATTCTACCCGACACATGCTGGAAATGGAAGGCGTGAATCCGTATGGCATTTGGGATTTTAGTAATTGGAAAGACTTGGGTGGACAAATCAAAAAAGGGTACGAATATGGCAAGCAACGCTGCACGGCGTACGTGCGCTGGGTAGTGCAACGCGATTTATTCCCACAGTTTTTAGAAACGTATTTGGAGAATATTCAGTCGTTGAAGATCGGTCATCCGCTACTCGTAGAAGAAGGCACAACGGAAGCGCCGGACGTGGATTTCGGTTCGCTCATTAACAACCGCAAGGTGGAAGAATTGATGGGTTATTATAACGATGCTGCCAGCAAAGGCGCGATTACGATTTATAAAGGCAAACTCAATCCTGATAATTTTCTACCGGAGCAAGATATGTCCGCTTATATGGCGCCGATTGGTATTTTAAACTTACCAAAGAATTCGCATTTGTATTATAATGAACCATTTGGACCAATTGATACGATTGTTCTAGTGGATAGAATCGAAGAATTGACCGCCGAGATGAATGTTTCTAACGGCAATCTTGTGTCTTCCATCGCAATCGATGATGTTGAATTAGGGAAAGAAATAGCGGAAAGTGTACGTGGTTTTAAAATCGGCATCAATAAAGTGCGGAGTCGTGGCGACCGCGAAGAAGTGTTTGGTGGCAGAGGTAATAGCTGGCGCGGCAGCTTCGTGGGTGGCAAATATCTCGTGTACTCCCTCACAGAAAGCACAAACGGCGTAGAAAAACAATATGGTAATTTTAAAGAAGGGGTAACATTACCGGAGGAATTGGAACAGTTAGTACAAGCCTGAGTTGACAGTAGGCAGTATGCAGTTAGCAGTCACGTTATACGCGCACTGCCTACTGCGCACTGCCCACCGCCTACTCAAAACTCACCCTCTGCACGCCGTCCCCTTTGCGGAAACGGAGGCTTTTTTTCTGTCCGCCAATATTGAAATGGACAAAATTTTGTTGGTCGGTATGAAAATCTATCAGAAAGGAGCTACTAATTTCTAATTGTTTCGGACGTTTCACGTTTGAGACTTCAATGTACATCCAAACTGCGTCCGTTTCATATTCTTTACCAATATAATTGCCAGTATAAGGCTTGCCGTCTATTCTCAACTCAAAATGGTCATGCACATATTTTTGCAAATAAGTGTCCACATCGGCGCGCTCTTTGGGCGTATTCAGGCGCAAGTCCACTTCTTTTCCATCCTGTTTTTCTGTTTGTTGAATGTGGTCTTCCAAATCATCCAAAAAAATCTTGTGCATAATTTGTAACGACTGTTCTTTCTCCGAATAATTCACTTCTGTAATGGCAATATGAATCGGATGAAAAAAGATAAATAGAAAGATGATAGATGTTAGACAGTAGACTTTAGACTTTAGACGATAGATTTTAAACATTGAATTTGAATATTTTAATAAGAATATTAAATAGTAGAATAAAAGTTTTATAAACCCGCACCACTTAATAGAACACAGATTTGCACGGGTGCAACGGGTTCGCACGGATTTTTCTGTCTATACGATGGGCTGGCGGAGGCATCTGTTTTTCTGTCTGCGACAGAGCATCCACTTGTACACGGATTTGCTATTGGCAAGGCATAAAAAAATCCGTATAAATCTGTCGCACCCGTGCAAATCCGTGTTCTATTAAGTAACATTTGCCACCTAACTTTAGTGCGTTTAACTTCACAAATCACCAAAAACTCCTTACATTTGGACAAAATTACAGCAGAATCGTTTTGATTGCTATTATTTAACAAAACATTACCATTGCCTGATTTTTGGTTTAATTTTCAACTTGGTATTGAACACATTCTCGACCCGAATGGGTACGACCATATCTTGTTTGTGCTGGCGTTGTGCGTAATTTATAGCGTGCAAGAATGGAAGCAAGTGGCGTGGCTCGTCACTGCTTTTACACTGGGACACAGCCTGACGCTCGCGCTTGCTACGTTCCGAATTGTTAATGTATCCACAGACCTCATAGAATTCCTCATTCCGATTACCATTTTAATCACTTGTTTTAGTAACTTTACCATCCGTCCAAACGATTCTACTACAGTTACACAGCAGCGAAAAATCACACAACGATACGCATTGGCAGCTTTTTTTGGCTTAATTCACGGTTTGGGTTTTTCTAATTTTTTAAAAAGTATACTCCCCAGAGATGTCACGATTTGGAAGCCTTTGTTAGCATTTAACCTCGGTTTGGAAGTAGGGCAATTAGTCATCGTAACATTCGCCTTGCTTATCAGTTCTGTATTGACACAGCGATTTAAAGTGCCGCGCCGCGATTGGATTTTAATTATTTCCGGTATGATTGCAGGCGTTTCGTTGATTTTGATGAAAGATAAATGGATATTTTGAAACAGATAATAGACTTTAGACAATAGATTTTTAAATCTTGCTCGTTAATTGTCTAATAGCTATTGTCTAAAGTCTAAAGTCTACATAATATGAAGCGACTCCTTTATTTATCAGCAGGTTTATTATTACTATGTAATGTAATATTTGCACAGTCAAACACAGACCAAAGCAAATTCCGGCAGTTAGGTATGGAATTACCTACGCCTAATGATTTCCGCACAGCATCCGGTGCGCCGGGACACGAGTATTGGCAGCAACGCGCTGATTATAATATCAAAGTAGAATTGGATGATGATAAACAAATTATCACGGGCGAAGAAACTATTACTTATTTTAATAATTCTCCGAATCCATTAACTTATTTGTGGTTGCAATTGGATCAAAATATTGAAAGTCCAGCGTCTAATACTTTTAAAACTCGGACAAGCAAACTAAATAGTCGCTCTACCCTCAGCCAAATCAATGCGATGACCGACAACTCTTTTGATGGGGGCTATAAAATTCAGTACGTGCGCGACGCAAGCGGGAAGGCGTTGAGATATACGATTAATCAGACCATGATGCGCGTGGATTTGCCACAGCCATTACCACCTAAATCCGGTAAAATCGTTTTCTCCGTGGGTTGGAATTATAATATCGCCGACCGTCTGAAATCTACGACGAATAATGGGCGCGGCGGCTTTGAGTTGTTTCCAGAAGATGGCAATTATTTATATACGATTACCCAATGGTTTCCACGTATGGCAGTGTATGACGATTATAATGGCTGGCAGCACAAGCAATTTTTAGGCAGAGGCGAGTTCACGTTGCCGTTTGGCAATTATACCGTTGCTATCACTGTTCCTTCCGACCATATTATTGCTTCAACGGGCGTTTTACAAAATCCAAAAGATGTGCTGACAGCAGCGCAAATCAAACTTTTTGAACAGTCGAAAACCGCTACAAAGCCCGTCGTGATTGTATCGCAGGAAGAAGTCATCGAAAAAGAAAAAACGAAAGCAACTACCAAAAAAACATGGATTTATAAAGCGGATAATGTGCGAGACTTCGCGTTTGGCAGCTCGCGTAAGTTAATTTGGGATGCAATGGGCGTGAACGTAAACGGCAGCACGGCGAATCCGATTATGGCAATGTCGTACTATCCAAAAGAGGCGAATCCATTATATGGGCAATATTCTACGGAAGCAGTCGCATTTACATTAAAAACTTATTCTAAGTATACTTTTTCTTATCCGTATCCGGTCGCCATTTCGGTAGAAGCTGCCAATGGGATGGAATATCCGATGATTTGTTTCAATCCGGGTCGCCCGAATAAGGACGGTACATATTCTGATAGAACCAAATACAGTATGCTTACGGTGGTGATTCACGAAGTGGGACACAATTTCTTCCCGATGATTGTCAATTCCGACGAGCGGCAGTGGACGTGGATGGATGAGGGTTTGAATTCTTTTTTACAAACTATCACAGAACAAGAGTGGCAACGCGATTTCCCCTCTGGCGACAAAGCTGCCAATGTGGTGGATTACATGAAAGCCGACCGCACCGTGCAAAATGCGATTATGACCAATTCCGAGTCCGTCGTTGACCTCGGCTCGAATGCGTACACCAAGCCGACTGTGGCACTCACCGTTTTGCGAGAAACGATTATGGGACGCGAACTTTTTGACTATGCTTTTAAAGAATATGCAAGACGTTGGGCATTCAAACACCCCACTCCCTCCGACTTTTTTCGCACGATGGAAGACGCGTCGGGCGTGGATTTGGACTGGTTTTGGCATGGTTGGTTTTACACAACGGATAATGTAGATATTTCGTTGGATAACGTGACCGCATTCCGGTTAGATTCTAAAAACCCAGATGTAGAGAAACCCTTGCTGGCAGACCAAGCGAAACAAAAATTAGAAAATGATATCACCTTTCAAAATAACAAACGCGATATTCCAACGACGGCGATAGAGGCGAATCCAGCGTTGCAAGATTTTTACAACAGTTACGACCCGAATAAAGCGACCGCTACCGACCGTGACAATTATCAGAAATATTTGGCTTCCCTCGACCCGAAAGAACGCGCATTGCTGGAAAGCAAAAAGAATTTTTATCAGCTTGATTTTTCCAATATTGGCGGGCTCGTCATGCCATTGATTTTAGAGTTTGAATTGGAAGACGGCACCAAAGAAAGGCAATACATTCCAGCAGAAATCTGGCGTTTGAATGATAAAAAAATCACGAAAGTATTCGCATTCGACAAGCCGGTGAAGCAAGTGGTACTCGACCCGCAGTTTGAAACGGTAGATGTCAATTTGGAAAACAATTATTTCCCACGTCGCGCGATGCCGAATCGTTTTGAATTGTTTAAATCGAAACAAACGCCCGCAGAAAATCCGATGCAACAACAACGCAAGGCGAATGGAAATGGAGGATAAGAAGATAGGAGGATGGGAAGATAGAGCCAAAAAAGCTTTGCGTCTTTGCGGGAGAAAAAACTTGGCAGGTTTTGTCTAAAGTCTATAATCTAAAGTCTATTGTCTTAAATTCTAATAAAATGAAGCAACTCCTTTATCTATCAGCAAGTTTGCTATTGCTTAGCAATGTAGCACTTGCGCAGGAAAATACCGATCAAAATAAATTTCGGCAGTTGGGCATGGAATTGCCTACGCCCAATAGTTTTCGCACGGCTTCCGGGGTGCCGGGGCACGATTACTGGCAGCAAAAAGCCGATTACAACATTAAAGTGGAATTGGATGATGCC
>Ga0163145_1000803_pt1 | contig 11454 bp, 7 predicted proteins | sample OliLakLV9_FD_161683 | JGI IMG/M metagenome (GOLD analysis project Ga0163145, IMG submission 161683) | Freshwater microbial mat bacterial communities from Lake Vanda, McMurdo Dry Valleys, Antarctica - Oligotrophic Lake LV.9 | ecosystem: Environmental > Aquatic > Freshwater > Lake > Microbial mats ... | reverse complement strand
TCACCAATTGTAAGCAAAGCCTTTACCGGTAGCAATCGCGTCACTTCTTGCGCCTGCCCCAGCTCCCGCTCCAGCAAAGGCTTCCAAGCACCGCCTCCCACTGCACTGCCCTCAAATTGTTGGAATAACGCAATGCGATTCGCATTTTTATGAAAAGCATCATAACTCCATTCGTCTTGCACATAAAGTAAAATCGCCAAGCAAACCGTCAATCCCAACGCCAACCCACCCAAATTAAGCAGCGCGTAGCCCCGATTCCGATGAAAATTTCGCCAGGCGATTTTGAGGTAAGTGATTATCATAATGTAAAATTTTTAAATGTGGATGATTTCTATTTATTAGCAAATAACCAATAACTACTCACTCCGCAAACTCTCTACTGGATTCGCCACCGCCGCTCGGATGGCTTGAAAACTCACGGTCGCTAAAGCAATTGCCAATGCTCCAAAACCCGCCAATGCAAACATCCACCACTGAATGTTAATGCGATAGGCGAAGTCTTGCAGCCATTGATTCATCGCCCACCAAGCCAATGGGAAGGCAAGGAGGGATGCGATTAAAACCAATTTTACAAAACTGGTAGAAAGCATTTGGACGATACTGCTTACGCTAGCACCTAACACTTTCCGAATGCCGATTTCTTTACTACGCTGCTCCGCCATGAAAGCAGAAAGCGCGAACAAACCCAGACAGGCAACTAATATTGCAAACACCGCGAAACTGCTGAAAATGCGTCCCATCCGTTGTACATCGTCGTACATTTTGGCAAAGCTATCATCCAAAAAACGGTAACGAATCGGTTGGTTCGGCACAAAGGCTTTCCAGGTGGCAGTGACATTTTGAATGACTTTCGACATATCCTCCGTATTCACTTTTATGGATATAATAGAGGAGTTATTATTGCCAAGCTCCAAACAAATACTGCCAATATTTTCGCGCATAGACTCAAAATGAAAATCTTCGACTACGCCAATGACGGTGAGCGGCTGTCCGCCATTCGTAATGCGTTTGCCGATGGGATTATCAAGATTTAATTTTTTTGCCAGCGTTTGATTGATAAGGACGGCGTGAGAATCCGTAGGCATTGCAGTAGAAAAATTTCTACCCTCTACCAGTTTCATACCCATCGTGTTGACATAATCGGGGTCCACCTGCCAAATTTGTAAGCTTGTCGAATTACCTTGCTGCGGCTTGCCGTCTTCCCAAAATTCATTGCCGTTGCGCTTGGTGCCTGCGCCGACGACCGGTAGAAAATCGCTTATCGTTACATGAGTTACTTCGGGTAATTGTTTTAGTTGATTTTTGAAAGAACCTATCTTATCGCCCAGCGTTTGCGTGCCTTGCAGCATCAATACTTGATCTTTTTCAAAGCCGATTTTTTTATTTAAAATAAAATCCATCTGCTGCGAAATTACAAACGTACTGATGATGAGTATAATAGAAGTGGTAAATTGAAAAATAACCAGTCCGTTGCGCATCATGGAATTCTTACTTCCCAAGCTGAGATCGCCTTTGAGTACATTAATTGGCTTAAATGCGGAGAGATAAAATGCTGGATAAAGCCCTGCCATAACACCCACCATCAAAGTCGCTGCCGCCAGCACGGGTACAAACCACCATTCTTGCCACGGAAGAGTCAGCGATTTATTGGCTAATTGATTAAAATAAGGTAACAATCCGCTCGCCAGTACAACGCCCAACACAAAAGACAGCAAGCTAAACAGCACCGATTCGCTCAAAAACTGCCCAATCAAATGGCGATGAGCAGAACCCACCACTTTGCGCAAACCCACTTCTTTGGCTCGATTAGCTGAACGCGCAGTGGCGAGGTTAATAAAATTGATACAAGCAATTATTAAAATAAAAGCCGCAATCGCCCCAAACAACCACACAAACCGAATATCGCCATGCGACATACTATCTCCAATATCAGCTGAATATAAATGAATATCATAAATGGGCTGTAATTCCAAGCTGACCGATTTTTTAACTTCGGCAATCGCTTCATCGCTCATCCCATTATTTCTAAAAAGAGGCACTAAATATTTATCAAAAACAGAGGTAAACATTTTCTTTTCAAACCGTTCCACATTTGTACCAGAACGTAACAGGACATAGGTGGTATAATTGCTGGCGTTCCAGTCATCTTGTTCGCCGGGATAAAATTCCAAATTTTTCAGCGTCGTCAGAAAATCAAATTGCAAATGGGAATTTGTAGGAAAATCCGCTATCACGCCACCGATTTTAACGGGGCGCTCTGGATGGTCGTTGACAACGAGGGTTTTCCCAACGGGATTTTCATTCGGAAAATATTTATCGGCTTTCTTTTTGGTAATGACGATTGTATTGGGTTCGTCCAGCGCATGTTTGCGGTCGCCATACACCATCGAAACGTCTAAAATATCCAGCATTTCTGAGTCGGCGAAGGTGAAACCCTCTTCATAATTATTTTGCGTTTCGTCCATTCGTCGTATCGAATTGCCGCCGCCGGTGAAAAGCGTACTCGGAAGTATTCGCCCGATTTGCTCAATTTCTGGAAGTTCATTTTTCAACGCTTTCGCAAAAGGCGCAGGGAAATCCACGTTTTTCCCAGCATATTCGCCCTGCTTGTTTACACCAATAACTCGATAAATTCGGTCGGCATTCGAATAATGTTTATCATAACTCAATTCATCTTTTATAAACAAAGCGATGAGTAAACACGCAGCAATACCAAGCGCAAAGCCACCGATTTTGATGGTAGAATACATTTTTTGGTTCCATAAATTGCGCCAAGCGATTTTGAAATAATTGGTTAGCATATTTCGTATTTTTTTTGTATTTTTGAATTCAATCAAACCTGATATAACAAATGCTTACATCGGTCGAAGGCTTTTACGAAAATGGTCAAGTTTATCTAAATGAAATCCCACCCGTTAAAGACAAAATTAGAGTGGTTGTCACTTTTATGTCTGAAATAGGTGTTTATACTTTTCCAAAACGTCGGCTTGGCAGTTTGCAGGGAAAAATTGGTTTGCCCGATGACTTCAACGAACCGCTGGACGATTTAAAAGAGTATATGTTCTGATGCGATTACTGCTTGATACTCAAATTGTAATTTGGGCTTTGGAAGATAATCCTCAACTCAAACCTCACATCCGCCTACTTTTGGAGGACACTGCCAACGAGCTTTTAGTAAGCCATTTTAGTTTGATGGAATTAAGCATCAAATTAAAATTGGGCAAACTTCCTGATTTCATTATAGACATGCCGACTTTCATTCAGCAACTGCAAAATGACGGCTTCACTATTCTACCTTGTTATACTTCGCAGCTTATCGCCTACGAAGCAATCCCACTTTTTGATGACCACCGCGACCTATTCGACCGATTTCTATTAGCCACTGCACTCGCCGAACAAATTCCGATTATCTCTGCCGATGAAAAATTTCCGCGCTATCGCCCCTTAATTGAGGTGATTGACGGATAGTTATTCATTCTTCAAACTCTCCACCGGATTCGCTACTGCCGCTCGTATGGCTTGAAAACTCACGGTCAATACTGCGATTAGCACAGCGGCTATACCTGCCACTATAAAAATCCACCAGTGAATATCAATACGATAGGCAAAGGCTTCCAGCCATTTGTTCATTGCCCACCAGCCAATCGGGGTAGCAATTACAATGGCAAAGAGTACCAGTTTTACAAAATCCTGAGAAAGCAAGGTGACAATGCTACTTACGCTGGCACCCACCACTTTACGAATGCCAATTTCTTTGGTGCGCCGCTCGGTGGCATACGTGGCTAAACCAAATAAGCCAAGGCAAGAAATAATAATCGCAATAACAGCAAACCAATTTGCTAAATGCCCAGTCAGGGTTTCGTTGCGATACAGTTTTTCAAATTCCGCATCTATAAAATCATACGCGAAAGGATAACCCGGATTGATATTTTTTGCCACTTTTTCAAGGTGCGCGATGGCGGCTTCCGTTCGCCCAGAAGCCGGTTTTATCCAGGCTATTGAGGTATTTTGCGGTGCATAACAAATTACTAAAGGCGTGATATTTTCGTGTAATGATTTTAAATGAAAATCTTCGACAACCCCGATAATCTCCCCTCTGCCCATCCAGAATTCAATTTCCTGTCCGACAGGGTCTTTCATACCCATGAGTTTTACTGCCGATTCATTCACAATGTAATTTGCTGAATCTGCTGGATAGCTTCTAAAACTGCGTCCTTCCTTGAGTTTAATACCCATTGTTTGAATAAAATCTTCGCCGACCGTAATGGGCGACACGGAAGTAGACTGATTGGGGTCCTTACCATGCCATTCTAAATCGCCGGAAAGTGCCTTAATATTCAGTGGATTATTGGACAGCGTTGTGACCGCGCGAATCGCCGAAGATGTCAGCAAGGCCTGTCGAAAGCTCTCTTTTTGTTCCGCCAGTTTACCGTCTAAATAAGTGTAAATCGCATCTTTGCGGTCAAGACCCATGTTTTTATTTCGTACAAAATGAATTTGCTGTTGAATGACTGTCACACCAATTATTAAAAAAATGGAAAGGACAAATTGAAAAATGACCAGCCCTTTGCGCAACAGCGATGAGCCGTCTGCCATTTTAAAAACGTCGCCTTTAAGTACCTTGATAGGTCGAAAACCCGATAAAAATAACGCCGGATAACTCCCCGCCAACAAGCCTGTGACAATAGCCAGCGTCAACGCAATACCCCAAAAATTCAGACTGTTATAAGCGATTTTCAATTCTTTTTCAAACAAGGTATTAAAGCTCGGCAATACCAGTTGTGCAATGCCAATCGCCAGCACCAGCGCAAACATTGACACCAAAACGGCTTCCCCCATAAACTGCCCGATGAGCGCACCACGTTTCGCACCTACTACTTTGCGGATGCCAATCTCCCGCGCTCGCTGGGAAGCCCGAGCTGTCGCCAGATTCATAAAATTGATACAAGCCAATAGCAACACAAAAATGGCAATAGCCGAAAATAAACGCACATATTCGATGCGTCCACCAGCTTGTTTCCCGTTTTCAAATTTAGAATAGAGATAGGTTTTGGAGAGCGGTTGTAAAAAAATTTCTGCTTTATGGTCTTTGAGTTTGCCAATGGTCTTAATTTTTCGCTGTACGCTGGCGAGGTGGGTATCCGGGCGCAAAAGCACATAGGTTTCAAAACTAAAATTGCCCCAAGTAAGCGACCAGTCATTGGCTTTTTCAAATACGTCAAACGAGCGTAGCCATTGGAATTGTAGACTAGAATTTTTCGGCACGTCTTTCGCCACGCCGCTGATTTGTAAAGACTCTTTTTTGTTGAATTCGATTGTTTTTCCAAGTACTTTAGTTGTACCGAAATATTTACGCGCCATTGTTTCCGAAATCACAATGAAATTTGGTTCATTCAACGCTATTTTAGCATCCCCTGCAAGCAATGGAAAACTAAACAATTGCAAAAAACCGGAAGATGCGTAATAGCCCATCTCCTTTGCCGATGTTTTTTCTACTGTGAAAAGGTCTTCGCTAATCGTAGCTTTTGCAGCAGTTTCTACTTCTGGCACTTCGGTTTCCAATGTTTTTTCGATAGGTCCGGGAATGTCATCGCTAGTGATTGGTTCACCACTTGACCAAAACAAGTTTGATTTTACTTGATACAGGCGGTCAATTTTGCTATGAAATTGATTAATACTCCACTCATCCTGCACCCACAACCCAATGAGCAAGGCAAACACCAATCCTAAGGTAAGACCAATAATATTGATAGCAGTAAAACCTTTGTGCCGAGTTAAATTGCGCCAAGCGACTTTAAAATAATTCTGGAACATAATATGATGTTTTAGAAGGGTGATTTCTATTCATTATTCATTCTTCAAACTCTCGACCGGATTCGCTACTGCCGCTCGTATGGCTTGGAAGCTCACGGTTAAAACCGCAATCAATCCTGCCAGTACCCCCGCGATTCCAAAAATCCACCAACTCAGTTCCGCTCGATACGCAAAGTCTTGCAGCCATTGATTCGCAGCCCACCAAGCAATCGGCGTCGCAATTACAAAAGCGATGATTACAAGTAATAAAAAATCTTTAGAAATCAAAGTCACAATATTCGACACCGACGCGCCCAGCACTTTGCGGATGCCGATTTCTTTGGTTTTTTGCTCTACGCTAAAAGTTGCTAAACCAAATAAACCCAGACAAGAGATAAGAATTGCCAAACCGGAAGCGAGGAAAAATAACAGTCCATACTGTTTTTCGGCGGCATATTGCTTATCAAAAGTTTCATCTACAAAAAAATACTCGAATGGATTGCCGGGAAAGGTCTGTCGGTACAAGCGTTCCAGTTGCTTCATATTGGCTTGAATTTGGTTGGTGGGTAGCAATACCATCGTGTTACCCGTGTAAGCACGAGGCAGAAAGATGATCGGGTCAATCGCTTGTCGCAACGATTGGTGATGGTAATCTTTCACCACGCCCACTATTTCAAAAGGTACTCCCCAAAGGATTTGCTGCCCGACTGCCGCCGCCGCCGATACAAATCCGAATGCCGCCGCCGCTTTTTCATTAATCATTACTTTGTGGCTCTCGCCCCAACCTTTTTCACACATCGCGGAAGTAAAGTTATTACCAGCTGCCAATTTAATATCATAAGCATCTAAATAGAAATTATCAATAATAGCCATTTTATAATCTTTTTTGTCATCTTCGGGATTGGGGTTGAGGCGCGTGATGCCTGCGGTGGAAAAATTGTAATCATTACCCGGTACGACCCCAGCGTTGCTGTATTTTTTTACAAAGGGCAATTGAGCTACTTCATTTTGAAACGCAATACTTTTGGGCTTATACGTGCCTTCTTCGACGACTTCTGGCGCAGTGATGACGACGCGCTGTTCCAGACTCACTCCCAAGTTTTGATTTTGCATAAATTGTAATTGCCGATATAATATCAGCGTAGCAGCTATTAAAACGACGGAAATAGTGAATTGAAAAACGACTAAAGACTTGCGTAGCAGCACACCCTTAAGGGATTTGCTAAACGTGCCTTTGAGCGTATCAGCCGTAGGGAAACCCGACAAAATGTAAGCAACATAGCCACCCGACACCATCAAGCCGGCGAGTAATAAAAGCAGTCCGAAAATCCATGCGCTATTTTGCAGTAAAACCCAGGCAGATAAGTCTTTGCCAATCAATTGATTAAAGCCTGGCTGAAGTATTTGCACCAATCCGGCAGCTATTACAAATCCTCCTAAATTTAGCAACAAAGATTCGCCCAAAAACTGCCCCGCGAGTTGCCCGCGATTCGCCCCGACGACTTTGCGAATACCCACTTCTTTGGCACGTTTGAGCGAACTGGCGGTAGAAAGATTGATATAATTTAACCAAGCAATGATTAAAATTAATAATCCGATGCTACCAATCAGATAAACAAAACCCAAATTGCCAAACGTATCATAGTTTTCATTTAAATTTTTACCTAAGTGCATATACCGCATGGGTTGGAGCAAAGGCGGTAGGTCTTTAGATTCGGGAAACATTTTGATTTTAAAGGCATTAATCTTCTTTTCTAAGGCTTTATAATCCGAATTATTGGCTAATAAAAGGTAGGTTTTTACAAAATAGCTATCCCAGCTATTTAAATCCGCCCAGATATTGCCATTCAAATTTGCAGGATTAGCAAGGGTTTGCAAGGCAAAAACCATATCAAATTGTAAATCGGAATTTTTGGGAACATCTTTAAAAACGGCAGAAACGGTGTAAGACGTCGTGCCAAATTGATTGTGCAGGGTCAACATTTTACCAATCGCGTTATCGGTATTAAAATATTTTTTGGCTTGCGACCGCGCAATCGCTACGGTATTCGCTTGTTGTAAAGAAGCATTGCCCGCTATGATGGGGAAACTAAATAATTTAAAAAAGTCAGCATCGGCGTAAATAGCATTTTCTTCCCGAAAGGACTGCACATTTTGCCCTCCTGCTTGCTGCGAATACGTGACAATACCGTTTGCAATGTCTTCGGCAATGCGGCAATAGGATTTCACTTCGCCAAAATTTTGTTGTAAGGTGCTTGCCAGTGCCGACTGGCTGTAGCCATAGGTTTTGCCCATTTTGTCCTGCGACAGTACGCGGTAAAGATTGGGCAAATTTTTATGAAACGTATTTACCCCTCGTTCAAAACTTATATATTCTAAAATAAATAGAAACGCTGTAATGGAAAATGCAATGCCGATGACATTTACAAACGTAAAAGTTCGGTTTTTCCAGAGGTTGCGGAGGGCGATTTTAAAATAATTTTGAAACATACTTTCTTTTTTGTATGGTTATACTAATGCACTTATGATTAGGAGGTGTCGCCTACAGCTTACTCACTTTTCAAACTCTCCACTGGATTCGCCACTGCTGCTCGTATCGCCTGAAAACTCACCGTTACCAGCGCGATTACCACTGCCAATACGCCTACTGCTACAAATATCCACCATTGAATACTCGTGCGATACGCAAAATTCTCTAACCATTTGTTCATAAAAAACCAAGCGAGCGGCGAAGCGATAATGAGCGCAATCAACACTAATTTCAAAAAGTCTTTCGACAACAATCCAACTACATTCAAAACCGAAGCACCTAATATTTTACGAATGCCGATTTCTTTGACGCGCTGGGCAGCGGCGTGCGTAGCCAGTCCAAACAAACCAAGACACGAAATCAGAATTGCTAGAAAGCCAAAACCCTTGGTGGTAGCGGAAAGCCGATTGTCATCTCTATAAAATTTAGCAATACTTTCATCTAAAAAGCTGCCGGAAAAGACCTGTTCGGGCAATACTTCGTCAAACGCATTTTGGATAGCGGCGGTCGTAGCAGCGAGGTCATTCGGGCGTATTTTTACGCCGGCTTCCGAATAATATTCTTTGCTGGTCGTTATGAGTAACGGTTGGTGTTCCTCTCGAAAAGAGTGGGTATGATAATCTGCTGCCACGCCGACAATGTCAAGCACCGTGCTACCGCCCATGCGTAGTTTTTGCCCAATCGCCTCTTGCGGGTCTCGAATGCCGAGTTTTCGCAACGTGGTCATATTCACCACCGTCTGACGCATCGTGTCGGAAGGTGCAAACCATTTACCAGCAAGCAGACGAATTCCGTAAGTCTCTTGATAATTAGCATCACACAATTTCATCGTAATATGAAAAGGCTCATCTTCAGGGTGCGAGCCGTAGCGGAAGTTGGACGACCAAGTATTGCCAGAAAGCGGTTGGTCACTGCTTAAACTGACAGATTCAATGTTGGGAATTTCCAACAGCCGTTGCTCAAGTGCGGTTAGACGGGCAGTCGTCGTACTATCTGAATTAAAAGAAAAAGTATAAACCAAATCTTTATTAAAACCTAAATCGCGGGAACGAATATAATCTAATTGAGAAATAGTAATAATCGCCGCAATAATCAAGCCTTGCGCGATGGTAAATTGTAGGACTACGAGTGATTTGCGCAAAGAATTACCACCTTTACCACCTGCCAAAGAATTGTTTTTTAAAGCCTTTATCGGTTGAAAACCTGCCAAAACTATCGCTGGATATAGTCCTGCCAATAAAGTCACACTCACTGTTATCATTGCTAAAAAAGCCCAAACCAGTGGATTGGAGAAAAACGGCAAGGTATCGGGCACATCCGAAATGTGTTTCAACAACGGCGCGGCAAAATAAGCGAGATTGGAACCCAGCGCGACCGCAATCAATACAATCAATCCCGTTTCACTCATAAACTGTCCAATCAACTGCCCTCGACGGCTACCCAGCGTTTTGCGTACGCCCACTTCTTTGGCACGCAGCGTCGCCTGTGCGGTAGCAAGATTGATAAAATTAAAACACGCCAAAATCAGAATCAAGGCTCCGATAGCGCTCAATACATTCAATCGGTTTTTGCTAATGACGTGTGTCCCCGAATTGCCATAATCTGCATTGTAATGCAAATCCGAAAGCGGCTGCAACTGGTGAAAACGGTCTCGTTTACCCGATTTATCGGTGTACTCTTTTTCGCCCACTTTAGCAAGGCTGGCATTCGCGGCATTCCATTGACCGGGGTCCTGTAATAAAGCGTATACCTGATTGTTAGAACTGCAACTGCCCCAGCGTTCATCGTACCGAAAATTGTCAGGATTTGCTTTTAAAGTCGGATACGACACTAAAAACGGGAATGTAAAATCGCAATTACTCGGCAAATCCATCACCACACCTTTCACTTCTACTGGAATTAGATTATCAATCAGCACCGTTTTTCCCATTGCATCCTTCCAATTACCAAAACATTTCTCCGCCCAAGTTTGGGTCAACACAATCGCGCCCGGCTCCTTCAACGCGGTAGCAACATCTCCCGCAAGCCATTGAAAATCAAATATTTGAATAAATGCAGCTTCCGCAAAAAAGGCAGTTTCACGAGGTGTCATACTCAGTTTTTTGAGCGGCGCACTACCTGCCGGATTCGGAATCGTGAGCGTTGCCCACACCTCATGCACCCGACTCATCAGCTCGAATTGGCTCGTCGTTTGTTGCATGGCATCCATCGCCGGAATGGGAATACAGACATCCGGGATTTCGCCTTCTTCCGCACTTTTTTCTACTGACACCACGCGCACGATGCGGTCGTAGTGTTTGAAATTTTTATTGAAACTTAATTCATACGTCACCATGTGAAAGAGCAGCAACACGGCAGCAATGCCCACCGCTAAGCCAACGATATTGATGATGGTATAAATTTTGTTTTTGCGCAAGGTGCGCAGGGCGATTTTTAGGTTGTTTTGAAACATAAGTAAGTAGGCAGTTTACAGTAAGCAGTTGGCAGTTCGCAAAACATTGAAAATCAATTAATTATTCTAAAATAAAAATGTCGTTTAATTCTGCTCAATTACTTAAGTCGGGTGATTTGTTTTTTTAAATTAAATCTCTTATTTTGAGTGAAATTTATTCGATTATGGAAAATGCTGTTGCTATTTCTCAGTATGAACTCGAACGCGGAAAACCTATGCCAAGCCTGAATCATGGTTCGGTGCAAACCAACTTAGTTATTGAACTTGCGCCTTTCAGAAAAAAATATCGTATTGCCACTGAACTCAGCCTCGACCTCGACGATTGGGAATCGGTGCCAGATATATGCATTTACCCATTCATACCACTTGATACCAAAAACGATGTGGTGACTATGATGAAACCACCACTGTGCGCTGTTGAAATCATCTCCCCTTCGCAAAGCCTGACCACGCTGGTTGCCAAAGCCAATGCGTATTTCAAACATGGTGTCCAATCGTGTTGGCTGGTGCTGTTAGGTTTAGATAATATTTATGTTTACACAGACCCAGACAATTATGATATTTTCAAAGCAAATGAAACTTTACACGATACAAAATTGGATATTTCTTTTCCTTTAACGGAGGTTTTTAAATAAGCCGGGTGATTACTATTTAATTACAAACCATAAGAATCAATCAA
>Ga0163145_1000795_pt1 | contig 11509 bp, 12 predicted proteins | sample OliLakLV9_FD_161683 | JGI IMG/M metagenome (GOLD analysis project Ga0163145, IMG submission 161683) | Freshwater microbial mat bacterial communities from Lake Vanda, McMurdo Dry Valleys, Antarctica - Oligotrophic Lake LV.9 | ecosystem: Environmental > Aquatic > Freshwater > Lake > Microbial mats... | reverse complement strand
CAGATTTTAATGGAGCAATCAATATTTCTCAATTGGGGCGACTTGTAGACTCGCCTCGCGGTCCGTGGCTGGCTTGCCAGTTGCAGGGCTTCTGAAAGCTTCTCCCTTCAGGGAGGAGTTGTTTACATTCGTCGAGAGGCCCTGCAAATAAGCCGAGAAATTATCCTTGATATCGTTAGGACGGCGAATCAGTTCATCTAACGAATATTCCAAAGTGTTATAGAACTTTTGTCCGGCGGCCCGCATCAAGAGCGCGTTGCGCGTCTGCTCCGGGACGACCTTATATTTCTGTGCCTCCTCGCGCACTGTCTGTCACTCTGCCTGCAATACACAATCCAGACGACGCAACAACGTACAAGGTAGGCTCACATCCTCGTAATCCTTGGCCTCATAGTCATCCTTAATCAGGTTAGCGATCTTCTAGAGAAACTCAGCGATTTCGGAATGGTTCTACATAAACTAGTTATCCACCAACACGTAACCAAACGCCACAGAGCTGTTCATGAACTGAGACAACGCCTAGACTCCTTGCCTAAATCTTACCAGTGCTGATAGGGTAAACGCGAATAGTCCCACAATGCACTACCGAGGTCCAGTCCACCTACTTATTATTAGCGACCTATGCCACCCTGTCAGTAACGAGCGTCAAGCAACAGTGTACGTTACAAAACTTCTTCAAGACTTACCCGCTAAACCTATCAATAGGCAGACCTAGCTCACAGCCACTCTGCAATACCGTTTAATAGTCAATGCATATCCTTATGGAAATTGCTGTTTTAATCCTCCAGCAGTTGACTTAAGGAAAGCATCTTTTTGGAGACAGAACATGCAAGCTGGAGACACGAAAGCCAACGTCAACGCCGTTGTTGCGGGGCTGTTTTATGATTCTGCAAGTACGCAGGCCGCGCTGACAGACCTACGTGCGGCTGGTTTTAGCCCTGAGACGATCGGTCATGCGTCAGAAATGGGTACGTCAGAAATGACTACCAAGAAGGAAAAAGGCGGCTTCCTGAACTCGTTGTCGAACTTTTTTGGCGGTTCGTCGCAGCCGTCCAGTTCTGCTCAGTCCATGTCTACCACTAGTTCTACTGATGTCCATAGCAGTTTGATCGGTATGGGACTAGATGCAGAGGATGCCCGTGAACTTGAGAGCCGTCTTGAAGATGGTGGCGTGCTAATCATCGTCCAGGCGGGTAAGAAGGGAATGGATGCCTTGGAAATCCTCAAACGCCATGGTGCTTCTCCGGCAGATATGGAACTTAACCATGGTTCCACCTCCACACAGGAGACGATGACTGCTGAGAGTCCGCAACGCCTCCAACTCCTCAAAGAAGTCCTCAAGGTCAACAAGGAGCGGGTCCAAAAGGGTGAAGTACGCCTGCGTAAGGAAGTGATCACCGAGACCAAGACGATGGATGTACCCGTCACCCACGAAGAAGTTGTCATTGAGCGGCGGCTGGTGACCGATGAGACGACGGCGACAGGTCAGATTGGCGACGATCAAACCATCCGCGTTCCGCTGACGGAAGAGCAAGTGAAAGTTGATAAGCGCGCCGTGGTGACGGAAGAGATTCTCGTGGGCAAGCGTGAAGTTGAGGAAACCCAAAAGGTTTCCGAGACGGTGCGCCGCGAAGAATTACGGACGGACAGCCAAGGCAATGTCATCGTTCAAGACTCCAAGCGCACCAAGCCCTAACCGTTCGTGATGTGGATGGCCCCTGTAACTGGGGGCCATCCACATCAATGTAAGTCAGCTAAAGCAACACAGAGGTTACAGCGATGAATCACCCTCAACCTGAGATCCAGTTCCCATTTGAAGATGGGACCGGACTAACCTCACCACCTACTGCATCCCAAACCGGGGACCCAGCAGAAGCTATCCCAGTGATCCCTCAGCGCATCGAATTGTTGGCTGAACAACTGGAAATAAGCAAAGAAAAAGTCGAGACTGAAGAAGTAATCGTCCGTAAAGAACCTATTACTGAGATGCAAACCATTGAGGTTTCCTTAACCCGTGAAGAGCTCGTGGTCGAATACTATCCAGCTACAGCAGATGGCCTGTCTGAGGTGCCAGAAGTTACCCGCTATCTGCTGAGTGAAGAGCAGTTCGTGATTGAGAAGCAGACGATTATTGCCGAGGAGATTTTAGTTAGCAAACGCAAGATTCAGCGGACCGAACAAGTTTCGGAGGAAGTACGTCACGAGGAGTTACGTGTTGAGGGTGAGGACGAACTCGCTTAGAACATGAGGCCGCTAGGATAGATGGGGTTTGGTGAGGTTGAGCAGTGCGGGTTCGCTAGGTCCGACAATCGTGACTGTGGGTCCAGGGGTGAAGTATTGACTCGCAACCCGTTGGACTTCCTCCGTCGTAATCGCCTTCACTCGTGGCGCGTACTGCTGGTCGTAATCCAACCCTAGCCCCAACACCTCATAGATGCCCCAAAGACGGGCAACCTGGGCACTGGATTGTTTGCCCAGGGCATATTGACCCAGGAGTTTATTTTGAGCCACCCGCAACTCGTCGGGGGTCAAGGGCGTATGGGCCAAGCGCAGAGCCTCCGACCGCAAACCATCTTCCGCAATGGCGAGGTTTTGCGGCGAAGTACCAATGTAGGTGATGAAGTGCGAAGGTCCCAAGCGTGTCGGGGTGAGGGCAGACACCTCGTAAGCCAGCCCCTGCTTTTCGCGTAACTCGACAAAGAGCCGACTTGATAACCCACTACCTAAATAAGTACTGATGAGCTTAAGGACCGGATGGTCAGGATGATGAATACCTACGGTCGGATAACCCAAGAGGAGCGTACTCTGCTGCGTATCCTGCGGTAAAAACTGACGGCTCTGCTGGCCTTGGACCGCCGTGAGGACGGGCAATGGACAGGGTACTGCCCGCCAATCGCCAAAGTACTGCTCCACTAGAGCCAAAACCGTGTCCGGTTCCAGATCCCCACTGATGCAGAGGACCAACCGCTCCGGGACACAACTCTCCCGGTGGAAGGTTTGCAGGTTTTCTCTAGTCAGAGCCGCCACCGTCTCAGCACTACCGAGGTCTAGGAAACTATAGGGATGGTCCGCGCCATAGAGTTGGGGGCGCAGGTGGTTATAGGCGACAGTGAAGGGTCGTTCCTGTTGGGAGCGAATGGCAAGCAGGGTATTTTTACGCTCTAGCTCTACTTCAATTTCGGGGAAGTCCGGTTCGCGCAGCAGTTGGGCGACTAGTGCTAAGAGACCCGCGAAATCCGGCTTGAGACAACTCAGCCCCAGCAAAAAGTAATCGGGATGGGTATCGGTCCCTAGACTGGCTCCCACCGCTTCTACTTTCCCGGCGATATCCTGGGAGGTCAACCCCGCACAGCCCTTGGGCAGGACTGCCCCGACGAGGTGGGCCAACCCCTGGGTCTGGGGAGTCTCCAGAGAAGCCCCACCCAGCCAAAATGCTCTCAGGGCAACGATTTCACCCGCTGTGGGCAGGACAATCAACCGGATGCCCCCGGTCAGGTTGGTCCGTGTAGGTTGGTTCATGGGGCTAAGAAGGTAAGGACTGAAGGATTGCGGCCCAAATATTGACGGGCAACCTGTTGGATCTGAGGCTCATCCAAGCTCACGAGGAGGTCTCGGTACTCCTGCACCTGTCCTAGTTGGCCGACGGTACTGTAGTAGCCATAGAGGGCGCAGGTCTGACTCGGGGTCTCCGTGCCAAAGACAAACTCACTGAGCAAAAGCCGACGCGCCCGCTCTAGCTGGTCTACGGGGATGGGCTCCTCACAGAGTCGTTGGACTTCTTCTCGGATCACCTGTTCGGTATCGGCAAGGTGTATACCCGGCACCTGTGCCCCAATCACAAAGAGTCCAGGGTCATGCTGAACAGAGAAGTAGCTATTGATATTGCGGACCCAGCCCTTCTCCTCACGCAACAGGCGCACCAACGTTGAGGTCCGGCCCGTAGTCAACAGCGTACTAATAAATTCCAGGGCAATACTATCGGCTAAATGGGTGATATCCGGTCCCATCCAAGCAATCAAAAGTCGGTTTTGTTGTAGCCGAGCCAGGGTATGCTCAACCCGCGTCGTGACGGGATTGAGCCGGGGGGTTTCTGGAAGCTCGACGGTCTCACTGCCTGTGAAAGCTCCCAAAGTCTCGCGCCCAATTGCCAGCAGAGTTTCCGTGGGTAGTCCCCCAGCTAGCACTAGGTTCATGCGCTCCGGTTGATAACGGGCACGATGAAAACTCCGCACCCAGTCGGCGGTCATCGCCATTAAATTCTCAGGCTCCCCGAGGACTGGACGGGCGTAAGGATGGTCACCGTATAAGGTCCGCGCTAGGGTCTGGTAAATCTGACGGTCAGGATTGTCGTTGGAGCGACGGATCTCCTCAAGAACCACTAAACGTTCTGCATCAAATTCCGTGGCCGGGACCGCTGGGTTACAAACCAAGTCCGCAAGTAGGGGCAGGCAGTCGGCTAAATCTTCACGAGCTACGGTGATGTAGTAATGGGTGAAATCCATACTCGTTGCCGCATTAGTGACCCCGCCCCTCGCCTCGACTAGGTAATCAAATTTACCGGGCGGCAATTGGTCGGTTCCTTTGAAAATCAAATGTTCCAAGAAGTGAGAAACACCCTGATACGCAAGGGGTTCGGTCCGGGCACCACTCCGCACCCAGAGGTCTGCTGTGACCACCGCTGCTTGGGGTTGGGGAATGGCAAGGAGCGTCAGACCGCTCGGTAATACTTCGACACCAGTAGGCTTTAGTTGCATCCTCCCATAGTAACTGCCTCGCTAACCCTGTGGGATAAGATGACGTCACCGATGGGCTGAGCGATGGTTGCGGTGGTCTACAGTGACGAATTCTTGAAACACATCACTGGACGGGTACATCCCGAATCCCCCGCCCGGGTCCAAGTTTGTGCCGAGAGTTTGCGTGAACTACCCAGTCTCCACTGGCTCGCCCCCCGTCCCGCCACCATGACCGAACTCACTTGGGTCCACAAGCTTGAGTACATCAACCTAGTCGCGGCGATGGCCCAGCGGGGCGGCGGCAGACTGGATGCGGATACCCCAGTCAGTCCCGCTAGTTACGAAGTTGCTCTGCTCAGTGCCGGGGCTTGGCTGGTGGGGATGGAGCGGGTTCTGGCAGGAGAACCGACGCTGGTGATCGCCCGTCCGCCGGGGCACCATGCGCGGCCCAGTACGGGCATGGGGTTCTGTATTTTTGGGAACGCGGCGTTGGCGGCTTATTTCGCGCTTCATCAGGGCTGTCAACGGGTCGCCATCCTGGATTGGGATGTCCACCACGGCAATGGTACGCAGGAGATGGTCCAAGCCGACTCCCGGATTGCCTTTTGTTCCTTGCATCAAGACCCCGCCTATCCCGGCACGGGCGCAGCCACGGAGCGGGGCGACCACGGCAATGTCCTTAATCTGCCCTTGGCTCCTGGGAGTGATGGGGCGGTTTATCGGCAGGTGTTTACGAACCAAGTAGAGCCTTTTTTGAGAGCCTTTGCCCCAGAAGTATTGATTATCAGTGCGGGCTTCGATGCCAACCGTGCGGACCCTCTAGCTCAAATGCTCCTGGAACCAGCGGATTACGGCTACTTCACCGAGCGTTGTCGCACCCTCACGGACCACATTTTAGTCGGGCTGGAGGGGGGCTATGACTTGGGGGCGACGCGAGATTCGATAGTGGCAGTGGCGAAGGCGTTGCTAGTTTAACTCTGCATACTCTGGCTCTGCCGTTGGGATTGGGACAGGGGGTAACTGAAATAGATGTGGTGGATCTGTTCGCCAATCTGATTGAGTTGAGTCTCCACTTCTTGTAGGTAATCCACCACTCCCTGCACCCCAATTTCTTGGGAAGTGGTGTAGGACAAATTGGCTTGGAGTCGTCCGGCGAACCGTTGGGCCTCATTGCCGTAGCCGAGTTCCTTGGGTCGGGCGAGGGCGGCGAGATCGGCTTGGACAGCGGCGACGGCAAACCGCACCGAACGCGGTGAGTCTGGGTGCAGGACCAATAGTTCCACCACGTTTTCTGGGACCAGGGTGGCGCGGTAGAGCTTCAGGTACATCTCAAAACAACTAACTGAACGCAGCAGTGAATTCCACTCCTGGGTCTGCAACATGCCTACGGGTTTAGTTTGCAAGTGGTGATAACGAACCCGCAAAACTCGTGCTACCTGAAAAGCCCGTTCCAAGAAACGCCCGAGCCGAATGAAGTGCCAGCCCACCCCACGCAACAGTGTCCCGTGGACCAACCCATCCAAGAGTTGAGCTTGGTCTTTGATGCGCTCATAAAAACTCACGGCCTGCGCGTCCCCCATCCCCTCCCAGTGGGTCTCGCGGACTTCTAGGTACAAACGGTTGAGGGCCACCCAGAGTTCGGAAGAAATCTGGTCACGGATACCCCGGGCATTTTCACGGGCCTGGGTCAAACAAGAGAGGATGGAGTTGGGGTTCTGGGGATTGAAGGTCAGGTAATGCTCAACTTGGGTACAGCCTAGGTCTGAGGAAGAGCGTTGATAGTTCTCCAGTTCGCCCGTCACCTCCAGGACCATTCCCCAGTTCCCATTCACATAATGGTCCAACTGAGTCTGATAGAAATCCGCCACCACCCGCGCATTGCTCTCCGCCCGCTCGATATAGCGGCCCATCCAGTAATGATATTCAGCGATCCGACTCAGCATAGAACCCACCCCGCGAGGTTTGGTTGGCATAGTCAATGATAAAGCTCCCCTGCTGTACGAGGGGAAAACGAAGCCCTCTCTAATTTCAGTTCATGAATAGCAGTCAGCGACAGGGCAGAACAGGGCTTCTAGATTGGGCATGGGCGGTTCTTCTGGGTTATTTGTTGGTACGCCAGCTTAGGGAACCGCCTGCCCTGATCCCGAACTCACGTTGATGAATGTTTTGAGTTAGCGACCGACCGGGGATTCCGATAAATATTTAAGGATACAATTGCGCCTCCAGGCAGAACAAGACCCTAAGTATTTACGTCATAACTACAGGATGTCCCCGGTTAGTACCATGCCCCTCGACCCTCTAGCAGTCATCAGTCAGCAAACGAACGCGCTCACAGCCCGTGTTGCCCCAGCCTTACGGGAAACGGCTGACCGGGCTTACTCGACCACCCGTCGGATTAACCACATCGTCGGCAAACAGTTGACAGAGTTGCGTCAAAACTGGCTCCTGCAACAAATCACCCAACGACTTGGGGCCAACTGGCTATGGGACTTACTTAACACCGTAGATTTCAAAAAAGTCCAAGCCACTGTCGAGAAAACCCGCCGTGCGTTACCGGGGGTGACTAACGCAATTGTGAGCAGACGCTTGGTCGAACAGAAATTGGTCTACGTGGGGGGCCTGGGTTTCGTCTCGGGGGTACTACCTTTCAACGTGCCCTTTATCGCGCTAGATGTCGTGGGGACCCTCAGGGCCCAGACCGAACTTTTATATGAAATTGCCTACGCCTACGGGCTCGACCTCAACGACCCCGCCCGTAAAGCCGAGGTGTTGTGGGTCTTGGGCTTGGGGCTGGGGTCTGAGCAACTCATCAGTAGTGGCCTCAAGGTTTTTGAAAAGACTGCTGTCCCCCGCCTGACCCCCATCCTCCTCGAACAGTTGGCCCGACTCATCAGCACCCAACTTGCTGAGAAACTGGTTACTCGTCTGGTGCCAGTGGTCGGGGCAACCTTAGGTGCAGGAGCTAATATTACCTTCATGTACCTGCTGGGTCAGACCGCCATTAATTTTTATGAGCGCGAACGGCAGACCCCGCTAGGTAGTTAGGTCATAGTTATCCAGACTGCATCGAGAGAAAATCTGGGCGTTTAATCCACTCACCTGACCCCGCCTCCACCGCTCGGCCCCAGCACAGGCAATCATCGCGGCATTATCTGTACACAAACTCAGGGGCGGGAAGATAAACCGCCAGCTTCGTGTCTGGGCTAGCTGGGCAAACCGCTCGCGTAACCGCCGATTGGCACTGACCCCGCCCGCCACCACCAGAGTTGTCAACCCAGTATGTTCAAGGGCGGCTTGGACCCGTTGCGCCAAGATTTCCGCCACCGTCCACTCAAAAGAAGCTGCTAGGTCCGCCCGGTCCAACTGTGGGTCCTTTTGTAAGAGACGGGCCACCGCCGTTTTGAGGCCACTGAAGCTCGTATCGAAGCGATTCTCCACCGTCCCACGGGGCAGGATGTAACGGTGGGGGTCGCCCTGGGCAGCAAGTTGTTGAATCGCTGGTCCCCCCGGATAGCCCAACGCCATCAGACGAGCCACTTTATCAAAAGCCTCCCCCACCGCATCGTCACGAGTCTGGCCCAGGGTTTTGTAGACCCCATGGTCATCCACCCGCACGACGCTCGTATGTCCTCCCGAGACCAAGAGACACACGAAGGGCGGCTCCAAGTCCGGCTCGGCTAGAAATGTGGAATAGAGATGCCCCTCTAGGTGATGGACCCCCACTAGGGGTTTACCGTGCAACAATGACAGGGTTTTTGCCGCTGTCACCCCCGTCAGTAAGGCCCCCACCAACCCCGGTCCCAGGGTCACAGCAATCGCATCCAGGTCAGCCCAGTCCGTCCCCGCCTGAGTCATAGCTTGGTCTAGGACCGAGTTAATACTCAAAACGTGTTCCCGCGCTGCCACCTCCGGGACTACCCCCCCAAACCGTTGATGCAGGTCAATCTGGGATGCGACCACCGAACTGAGGACCCGGCGGCCCACGACCACGGCGGCTGCCGTCTCATCGCAACTAGTCTCAATCCCCAAGACCCTAGGCCCCATCTAAGTACCTACTGGTTAGGGAACCGTAGCTCTCAATCCGGCGGTCCCGCAGAAAAGGCCAATTTTGACGGGTCTCCTCCAGCCGTCCCAGAGGGCACTCCACGATTAGGTTTTCCGCCTCATGGTCACTCCCCCGCGCCATAACTCGACCAAAGGGGTCACTGACAAAGGATTGTCCCCAGAACTGCAAATCGCCTTCTTGACCTACCCGGTTGACCGCCGCCACATAGACGCCATTGGCAATGCTATGTCCACGCTGAATCACTTCCCAGGCCGCGTGTTGGTCCTCGTTGAGTTGTTGATCCTGACTGACATGCCAACCAATCGCCGTGGGATAAAAAAGGACCTCTGCCCCCGCCAGGGCCGTGAGCCTTGCCGCCTCTGGGAACCACTGGTCCCAACAAACCAAAACCCCAACTTTGCCATGGTGGGCGTCGAAGCATTTAAATCCTAAATCGCCAGGCGTGAAATAGAACTTCTCGTAAAAGCCGGGGTCATCGGGGATATGCATTTTGCGGTACTTCCCGAGATAAGCTCCGTCTGCATCTAGGACCGCCGCTGTGTTGTGGTAGACCCCAGGGGCACGCCGTTCAAATAGAGAACCGATGATGACAATTTGGTGATGACGGGCGACCTGAGCCAGCCGCTCGGTCGTAGGACCAGGAACGGGTTCAGCAAGGCCAAAACAAGCTGTGTCCTCGCGCTGACAAAAATACTGAGAGCGAAATAATTCCTGTAGACAGATAATCTGGGCACCCTGCTGAGCAGTGGCTTCAATCTGTTGGATTGCCCGCTCAGTGTTGGTTGCCAAATCGGAACCACAGGCCATTTGAATCAACCCCAACTTGACCGTACGTGCCATGAACCTACCCGGCGGGATACATTTCTATCATAGAGAACGGCGACGACTGACCACCGCATGGGCCAGAGCCAGCTTGTACCAGGGTAAGTACGGGTACTCGTGGTGTTCCCAGTGGTAGCCGAAGTGATAGCAACTGAGAAAAGACCAGAGGGGCGAAAAATTGTTACTCATGGTCCGGTGGCGGTTGGTATAGCCCGTGACTGGACGACGGTGAGGCAAAAAGATCCCGAAATAAAATAGTTGCACCGAACTCAGGACCAGGGGTCCCATCCAAAAAAGTAATAAATTTGCTACGGGTACTTGACCCAACCACATTAGCCCATAAAACACCCCGTTAATCCCCACAATCATTGGGACACTCTCGCGGCCCTTCAAGTAGTTCCCCATGAAACAGGCATACCAGGGAAACCAGCGACGATGTTCACCCATATAGAAATCCGGGTCCTCCGCCGTAGCCGGGGTGCGATGATGTTGCCAGTGCTTAGTGCAGAGCTTCTGGTAGGGCAAGAGCGCGTAGAGACCCACGGCTAGGGTACCCACGGCGTCGTTGAGCTTACGGTTCGCTCCATAGACACTTCCGTGCATTGCATCATGGGCCGTGATAAAAAGTCCCGTGTGCAAAAAGACCCGCCCAAAAAACAACGGTACCAACCAGAACACTGGGACCGCGACCAAATCCAACTGTAAAAGCCAAACTAAACTCACCGCCCACAGCCCAATCACTGTAAAGGCAGTGACTAATCCCCAAGGGGAATCGGGATGGCTGGGCGGTAGATGGGGGGATGGCGGGACTGTCTCTCGAATCGCATTCAGCACCATGTCAGCTTCATCCCTGTGCAGCGTATAAATCCCGGTATCCTTCGACAAGATCACGGAGCTTGTTTATGGGCTAGTCCTCGGTGAGGTTTGAGCCACTAGTAAATCTTAAGAGCTTGACCGGGAGGACCTGTCCATCGTAAGTAAGGAATCTACCCCTTCCTCTAGAGGATTTACAGCGGTATAGCTCTCTCTTAATAGTTTGCAACGTTTTGTAATTTAAGTTAAGTCCTCCTTGGTAAATAAATTTACGTCCTCCGTTTACCATAAGGTCAGAAACCGTGAGGTATTGGTATGGCGACGACAAACCCGTTACCCTTGGGTGCCAGCACACCCATTTTTGGGGGTAGCACTGGGGGCCTGCTACGCAAGGCTGATGTGGAAGAGAAGTATTTAATCACCTGGGCGAGCAAAGAAGAGCAGGTCTTCGAGATGCCCACGGGTGGAGCAGCAACGATGGTGGCGGGTCTCAACGCCCTCTATCTGGCCCGCAAGGAACAGTGCCACGCTTTACATCGCCAATTGATCGCCAAATTCAAAATCCGCGATGGCAAGATTTATCGTGTCTTCCCCGATGGCGAACAAACCTTGATCTTCCCGATGGATGGTGTACCCTCCGAGAAGGTCAACGCCGGTCGTGAAGCCGTGGGTTATGTCCCCCGCAAGATTGGCGATAACCCTAGCCCCAGCCAAGTCAAGTTCACAGGCCAATCTACCTACGAACCCTAAATTTAGTTTTTCTGTGTAAAGGTGCCTGACTCAGGCACCTTTTTTGTGTGTAGTCAGTCGTCCGTAGTAGTTGTAGCGATAAAAAGTGGGTCTGGACTGCAGTGGGTAAGGGCCAGCCAGGGAGCTTAGCCTGGGTTATCGGCGACCGTAGGGCTGCCACGTTGGTCAAATTATGGAAACACATTAAAACTTGGGGGAGCTATTTTTAGACCACGGCGGCCGCTGTCGTGTCTAAAAAGTATCTACCGCCGGAGGAGCCTATTATCAGCAAGACGGGAATGACTCGGGTTGAGGGCCAAAACACTCATCTAAGGCACGAGCTAGC
>Ga0163145_1000790_pt1 | contig 11526 bp, 10 predicted proteins | sample OliLakLV9_FD_161683 | JGI IMG/M metagenome (GOLD analysis project Ga0163145, IMG submission 161683) | Freshwater microbial mat bacterial communities from Lake Vanda, McMurdo Dry Valleys, Antarctica - Oligotrophic Lake LV.9 | ecosystem: Environmental > Aquatic > Freshwater > Lake > Microbial mats... | reverse complement strand
CCCCAATCCAGAACACTTTCAGGCATGGTGCGACGGCAAGACAGGCTACCCGATCGTCGATGCTGCCATGCGCCAACTCAATGAACTCGGCTGGATGCATAACCGCTGCCGCATGATTGTTGCCAGCTTTCTCACCAAAGACTTGATGATTGACTGGCGCTGGGGCGAAAAATATTTTATGCAGAGACTTTATGATGGCGATTTGTCTGCCAACAACGGTGGCTGGCAGTGGAGCGCCTCTAGCGGCATGGATCCCAAACCACTCCGCATTTTCAACCCCGCCAGCCAATCTCAAAAGTTTGACTCGGAAGCCGAATATATTCGTGCATGGCTACCAGAACTTCGCAGTGTTGATACCGAAGATCTGGTGACAGGCAAAATTCTGCCTTTGGAGCGCGATCGCTGTGGCTATCCGGCGCCGATCGTTGAGCACAACCAACAGCAAAGACGCTTTAAAGCACTCTATCAACAGCAAAAAGAGAAATGAAGTACCAGCGCTTACAAGAGAAAAAGCTCTCTGTCAATCATTTCATCACGGTTACTGCGATCGCCCTCAAAAAGAGCTAGATGGCGATCGTCCAACGAACTGAATGAGTTGATGCTGACTGCATAACATTCCTCAGAGTTCGCCATTAATCTTCCGTCGCAGGATCTCTCTCATCTGAGCTTGTCCCTCTTCGGTGTCCGGAAAGTTGTACCGCACAGCATTGGGGCTACGGCGACTCATTAAGGAACGAACTGCTTCTAAATCTTCCCGATGTTCCAGAACATAAGCCCGCAAATCGGCTTTACTCATACTTTCAAAGTCAGGTGTCATTAGAAAACTCCCAGCTTCCATCTTGATTGATGCTAATTTCAATGTTTTCCCCAGCAAGGATATAAATCTCGCCAGTGAGAGGATCAAACCGAAACAATGTGATATCTCGATATAACGTCGATAAGCTTTGGCAAACCTTGACTGCTTTCAGCGCCTGTTTAGCGGTTAGAGCATACATCTGCCCTTATTCTGACACAGGATTAAATTAGCAAAAAGTGGCGTGAGAACCAAATCTTACGCCACCAAATTGGTATACACCTAGAAAACAACGACTAGACTTTCGTTTCTTCGCGTACCAGTTTGTCCCAGCCGAGGTCTTTGAGGCTATTGTTGCGGCGAAGGGGACGTGTCACCAGTTCCAGAATGTCACGGGCGTTGGTGAAGCCGTGAATTTGAGCAAAGGTGAACTCGACTGACCATTTGGTGTTGATGCCCCGTGCTTCCAGAGGATTGGCGTGTGCCATGCCTGTGATGACCAGATCAGGCTTCAGTGCGGTAATGCGCTGAAGCTGGTTGTAGTTGTCGGGTTTTTCAACAATACGGGGAGTGGGCACACCCATTTCATGACAGGTTTTCTCCAGTAGCGTTAATTCTGCTGCCTGGTAGCGCTTATCCATATACGGGATGCCGATTTCGGGGCAGCTCATGCCGCAGCGGATGAGGAACCGTGCCAGGGAGATTTCTAGCAAGTTGTCGCCCATGAAGAAGACGGATTTGCCGCGAATGAGTTGGAGGTAGTCTTCCATCCCTGCCCAGATTTGCGCTTCGCGATCGTCCAATCCTTTCGGTTCAATGCCAAACACTGAGCAGATTTTTTCAATCCACGCGCGGGTGCCATCGGGTCCGATCGGGAAGGGTGCGCCAATGAGCTTGCACTTACGACGACGCATGAAGGTAGTGGCTGTACGAGAGAGAAAGGGATTTACACCCGCCACGTAGTAGCCTTCTTCAATGACAGGTAATTCGGTGTAACGCTTGGCAGGGAGCCAGCCAGAGACTTTAATGCCCTGTTTCTTCAATTCCAATGTCAACTGCGTGACGACGGGATCAGGCAGTGAGCCGAAGAGTACCAGCGGTGGGTGATCTACATACTCGGACTCTGATGTGGCAATCTCTTCTTTTTTGCGACCGAAGTTGAGCAGTTTGGCGATCGCGTTACGCTCTTCTTTATCACCTTCGGCTGCAAGCGGTTTGTCGGGGCAACGATTGACCATTGCGGCGAGAACGGTATCTTCGCCTTGGGTAAAGGCATAATCCAGACCGTTGGCACGAGCAACCACGATCGGAATGCCAATTTCAGCTTCCAAGCGAGGAGCCAGCCCTTCCAGATCCATCTTGATGATTTCGGTGGTGCAGGTGCCAATCCAGACGATGACGCTGGGGTTGCGATCGCGCTTAATTTGCACACACAGACGCTTCAATTCTTCGTAATCGTTCAGTTGCGCGGAAATATCACCTTCTTCCAGTTCTGCCATCGCGTAGCGCGGCTCAGCAAAGATCATCACGCCCATCGCATTTTGCAGAAAATAGCCGCAGGTCTTGGTGCCAATGACCAGAAAGAAGCTGTCTTCAATCTTTTGATACAGCCATGCGACGCAGCTAATGGGGCAGAAGGTGTGGTAGTTGCCTGTTTCGCATTCAAAGTTCAGGGCTTGCGGTTCGGTTTCGGCAAGAGTCATGAGTCAGTGTCCTCCGTGAAGGGAGTGGTTGGTTGTTGGTTGTTAGCAGTGTTGCTGCTTTTCCCTCACCCTCAATCCCTCTCCCTGGGGAAAGGGACTTTGAATCTAGCTCCCTTCTCCTGTGGGAGAAGGGCTGGGGATGAGGGCGGTTCGGATTGCTCGAACGATTATTCGGTCAATAGTTGTCAGCAGGAGAGGGCTTAGTCGCGTCGATCGCGAGAGCCACGGCAGTCTTCATCGATTTCGGCAGGTGCTTTGATTGGAATTTGACTGGCTTGAATATTGATCTCATTCAATGCAGCAGGTAGGAGCTTGCGGGAGCCGTTTTTTGGTTCGCTGGTGGTATCGCTTTGGGCTGCCAGTTTGTCTAACTGATCTTCGGGGTTAAAGTTGAGTCCCAGTGCCATGACGATGCGATCGGGGTTGCTGCTCAAATCGACCACCAGGGGCAACAGTTGCGCCAGTCGTGGTTCCAACACTGATAGCGTTGCCAGAATGAAGCCAGACGACGGACGGCGCTGCCCATCGCAGTTGACCCACACGCCTAGTCGAGACAGCCATTGGCGATTTTCGGCGTAGTAGGTCAACCATTTTTCTCGCACCGATTGGCGAATTTGCTCAGTGTTCACGGGTAGATAAGTTTCGAGTTAGGAGGTTTGAGTCTTGAGTTGGTTCGTTAACTCGTAACTCATAACTCATAACTCATAACTGCCCCTTAGACCATCATCAGGTCTAATTCTTCCGATTCTGAGCGCGCGGGTGGTTTGGCAGGGTTGAGGTAGAAGTCAGACAGGAGTGAGAAGAGTTCACGATCGGGTGTATCGTTGGGCACCACACCTTCGGGACGCGCCAGCATTTGGTCGGCGATGTTGAGGTAGTAGTCGCACACGTAGTTGAGCGACGGATCGGTTTCTGCCATTTCAAACAGCGTCTTGCCTTTGACACGAGAGACGCGAATATCTTCAATCAGCGGCAGTATTTCCAGCACGGGCATCGGCACCGTTTCAATGTACTTGTCGATCAGGTCGCGCTTGGAGGTGCGGTTGCCAATCAAGCCACCGAGGCGCAAGGGATGGGTGCGGGCTTTCTCGCGCACAGAGGCGGCAATTCGATTGGCGGCAAACAGGGCATCAAAACCGTTGTCAGTGACGATCATGCAGTAGTCGGCATAGTTGAGGGGAGCGGCAAAGCCTCCGCACACTACGTCGCCCAGCACATCAAACAGAATGATGTCGTATTCGTCGAAGGCGTTGAGTTCTTTCAGCAGCTTGACGGTTTCGCCCACGACGTAGCCGCCGCAGCCTGCCCCGGCTGGAGGTCCGCCCGCTTCGACGCAATCCACACCGCCATAGCCCTTGTAGATGACATCTTCAGACCACACATCTTCGTAGTGATAGTCCTTTTCTTGCAGCGTGTCGATGATGGTGGGGATGAGAAACCCTGTCAGCGTAAAGGTGCTGTCGTGTTTGGGGTCGCAACCAATTTGTAAGACCTTTTTGCCACGACGCGCTAGTGCGACTGAGATGTTGCAGCTTGTCGTGGATTTGCCAATGCCGCCTTTGCCGTAAACTGCGAGTTTCACTCTAGTTGTCTCCTAATCGTGTCGTGGGCTAAACAGAAACCGGGTTTCTTGAGCAAGGTTGTTTATCAAGCACCAGCCTCAGAAACCCGGTTTCTCTGCTTGCTTGGGTCGATGAGGTCATTATTGGGCAACTCGATCGCAAAAGAAAGCATTACTAACAATGAATCGGTCTGCTAAACGAATCCTGAAGCCCTCTAAACTCGTTGGAACCTTGCTAGAAAGCATAAGGCTCTATCAGCCTCAAAAACTATCCCTTAATCAGTTTTAACCTTTTCTTTTTATAAAAAGCGGAACAAAAGACAAGCAAGCGAAAGTGTCTGGAGTGTTCTCGCTGGAGGCACTTTAAAGCGATCGCCCCTCTCCAAACGCCCACGTCACCCACTGAAGTCAGGTTCTACCGATGTCCCTTGCTAGGCTGAATAGCGACTGATCCCCAAAAAATAATGGTGATCGCGCTAGCAGCAACACGATCGCTCAACCCAAAGTGCCTGCCTATCAGTCGTTTCCAAGCTTGGCAGCGATCGCACACGCTTCAGCCGCAATCACCTTGCCTGCATTGTCACTCTGCAATAGTTAGCAAATGCGATGGGAAAATGGGGCTGATTGGTGGGGCGATCGCCCGAAACGATCGACAACCCAGACGCAACCAGCCGTTTTTTATTAAAAATAGTGACAACTTGCCAACCTGTATCCTTTTCGTAACAGTTGAGCGGCAAGGTTTAGATCCCCGACTTCTGGTGAAAGCTAGACGCAATCAGTACCCCCTTGTCATAGAAGTCGGGGATCTGTTGCGTACAGATGCGTTACTGCTTCACATACCCACGCAGAAGTTCCGAGGGGTTTAAAGGCTCATCCAACAGTAGAGTTTTTCTATCAGTTGAGATATTAAGCATAAACGTACAGCACTCAATGCATTTGGAAGTACTGGTTGAACCGTTGGTGTCATCAAGCGGTTTGGATGAATCAGCAGTGAAAATGAGCTTGTTCCCGTCAAGTTTGATTTTGCCACGCTGCTCAAAATTTATGCGAGCTTCAAACGTGCCGTCAGCGTTGATAATTATTCCTACTTGTTCGTAAGACTGACGGATACCCCTCTCAAGCTGTTCTACAACTTCTACAGGTACATTTTCGCCCCGCTTTGTCAGCCCGCTTGACATCTGCTTCTTCAAATCACTTGACAGATTTTTCAGTGCTTTTTCATCGACAACACCTTTGTACGTTCCTGCCAGAGACTCGATCGTGAGTTTCTCAGGCACAGCAGAAGGGGCGATCGCGGGTTGAGGAGAGGCGGGGCGATCGTCATTTGCTTTTGCAGAAGGCACGGTTTGATTGCAGGATGCCGATGTCAATAATAATGGAAGCAGCAGTGAAACTGATAAAACTCGCATGATGGCTGTGGCGCAACGGCGACGTGTTAGCGGCAAAAGAATAAGCAAACGCTAACAAAGTTCAGTTGCAGGAGACAACCGCATCATCGCTTGATCGACGCTGAAGCGATCGTCTTGAGGCATAATTGGGAAAATTAATTTTGATTGTTGAAGCTGATTGTGTTGTGGCGATCGCAAAATCGGCGAAAATTTTGCTTCCACCTGGAGTCACAGGCAGTATAACGGCAGTAGATGTAAAAAGTTGTCCAAGCTTGGCGCATAAAATTATTTCGCGATCGTGCATTTTTGACGGATTAAGGCTTCATATTTGACGATAGGAAAACCCACCTCAGTCGATTAGAAGCTACGTCTAGAGGAAATTAGCCCCTGTAGCAACATCGTTGGCTTGGGTCGTTCTGATCCTCAGACGACGCTGGTAACAAGCATTTTTCAACCATCCTCTTAACTCGTAAAGGAGAATCTCGTGGCTCAAGATTTCACAGCTTTCAGAAAAATTTCGTTCCAGACCGTCGATGTCGAAGTGGCTCTGGCAGAAATTGAGTATCAATACCTCAAATTTATCTGCGAGGCGACGCTGCGTAATTCCGATGAAGTCTTGCGAGAGCAAATTCGCCATTTACATATTGCAGGGTTGCCGTCATTCGACGATTGGCGCAATCAAGGCACTGCTCAAGGTCTTTTGTTGCCCGCCATTGAAACAAACACCATTCCCACAACCGCGATCGAAAGTGATGACGATGCTGTTGAAACAACGGTTGAGCCGTCAACGCCTGCTGTGAGCGATCGCACGTCTTCAAAAGCATCTGCCGCTAAAGCAGCGACAAAGCAGTCTAGCGCCACAGGCAAACTTTTGAAGTTTTTGTCTTCGCCCGCAGCCGCTAAACTCACGTCGCGAACGGTCATTGAGCAACAGCATGAATTGCTCACCGCCATGCTGAAAGAAGGGAATTCATACGATGACCTGGCAGAGATATTGACTAGCAACGGTGCCAAGATCAGCGCGTCCACCCTCAGAAACTACCTCTCGGCAGCAAGACGGCTGGCAAAAGCAGGCAAGTCAAATGCTTCCAAAACAGTTGACGCGATGTCAGACGCGATCGCCGCAGAGCCAGCATCAGACAATGCAGCAGACATATCTGTAGAGCCTGCGATCGTCAATGAATCGGAATCGCCCACGATGGAGACTGCCACAGAGCCAACTCCTGCGCCAGCAAAGCCAAAGAGAGGTCGTCCTAAAGCGGCTGCCAAAACTCAGTTTGAGCGTGAAACCAGCGTGAAACCAGGTCGTCCCCGCAAGTCGTCGTCCTTAGAAACGGTTCCTGCACCCAAGCGACACAAGCATAGAGGCTAGAAGTCTGCCAGCGTTCTGACAAAACGTGATGGCTTAAAACGTGATGACTTAAAACGTGATGACAGTCCGAATCCCTTCGCCGTTGTGCATCAGGTCGAAGGCTTCGTTAATGCGATCGACGGGCATCACGTTTGTAATCAAATCATCGATATTCAGCTTGCCTTCCATGTACCAATCCACAATTTTGGGTACATCTGTGCGACCTCTGGCACCCCCAAAGGCACTACCCTTCCACACGCGCCCTGTCACCAATTGAAAGGGACGTGTGCTAATTTCTTGTCCTGCACCTGCCACGCCAATAATGACGCTCACGCCCCAACCTTTATGGCAGCATTCCAGCGCTTGCCGCATGACGTTGACATTGCCAATGCATTCAAAACTGTAATCGGCTCCGCCTTTCGTCAGTTCGACTAAGTGCGCGACAAGATCGCCTTCAATTTCGCTGGGATTCACAAAATGCGTCATGCCCAGCTTTTCTGCCAAGGCTTTCTTTTTGGGGTTGAGGTCTACGCCCACAATCATGTTTGCGCCAACCATGCGGGCACCCTGAACGACATTTAGCCCAATGCCACCCAAACCAAAGACGACGACATTTGCGCCGTACTCCACTTTGGCGGTGTTGATGACTGCGCCAACACCGGTCGTCACACCGCAGCCGATGTAGCAGACCTTTTCAAAGGGAGCATCTTCGCGGATTTTGGCAAGGGAAATTTCGGGCAGCACGGTGTAGTTAGCAAAGGTGGACGTGCCCATGTAGTGATAGAGCGGTTTGCCGTCGATCGAAAACCGACTGCTCCCATCCGGCATGACACCGCGTCCTTGAGTCGAGCGGATTGCCTGACAAAGGTTCGTTTTCTGGCTCAGACAGTATTCACACTGGCGACATTCGGGTGTGTATAGGGGAATGACGTGATCGCCTGGTTTAAGCGACGTTACGCCTGCACCGACTTCTACCACCACGCCCGCGCCCTCGTGCCCCAGAATGGCAGGAAATAGCCCTTCAGGGTCATTACCAGACAGCGTGTAGGCATCGGTGTGACAAACGCCTGTCGCCTTGATTTCGACCAGCACTTCGCCTGCTTTGGGTTCTTCAAGCTGCACGGTTTCAATGCTTAGCGGTTTGCCTGCTTCTAACGCAACGGCGGCTCTAACATCCATAACTTTAACTCCTGCGTCCATTGAGATTGAAGCTTTGCGATCGCAGCTTTGAGCTTGGTGTCTAAGAAGCTACAGTCCACAGTCTAAAACAGTTTGCAGCAGGGAGGATTGATTGCTTTCATTGTGCGTGCCGAACTCTCTGAGTCACCCGTTGAGCCGATCGTGCCCACAACCAACCCAGTACACTACCGACGACGTAAGGCGGAAAATCGAACCAGCTAAAGGTATTGCCCAAAACGAGCCGTCCTAGTAGAGTAGCGCGGACTGACTCCAAAAACGGTGGATGCCATAGCTGGAGCCATTCTAAGCCGCAAGTGATGAGGCAAACGCCCACCGCGATCGCCCGTAGAGGCGTGCGAGGCGAGAGGAACGCAGCCAGCAAAACCCAGAAAATTTCGTAGGCAAGGCTGCCGATCGCATCATTTAACCATGCCCAAGTCGGTGTTTGAGCAAAGCGAATGACGTAACCGATCGGCACAATAATGCTCATGCTGACTAACAGCACCAGCCGATAGTTTAAAAACCAGGAACGTTCAGGGTGCAAACGTGGCATCAGAAATTTTGGGCGACTGCGATCGACGGACAATTTTTGGTCGATGCGGAGAGAATTAGACTGCTAACTAACGACTCAAAGGTAGACGATCAGCAGCCAGTCGAGGTTGGCGTTTGAGTAACAAACTGTAAAGAAAGCAGCACTTTAACTTTTCAGACTCCTCTTCACACGTCCGATCAGTTGGGAAGCTGATTATTGAAAAAAAGCGTTGAGTCCATAAGAAAAGCTGATCGCTAGCGCTCGATCGAGCATGGATGCAACCCAGAATCGTACATTGCACCCAATAAAATGGACAAAAAATGAAGGAGTTGCTATTGTCCATTATCGGTTGCTTTAGCTTCAACACAAAAATTTAGAAAGTTTTTTCAAAAAAAGTGAGCGTTTCTTAAATTCTTTGTTAAAGTTGGAGGCAATTTTACATCCATTTCTGAGGTTTTATTTGAGCGTGTATGACTGCTAAATTGTCTCCCGATCCGATTGAAACTGATTCTGCTGAATCAGTCGTTGCTGAACTTGACTTCGCGATCGATCTCACCGAAATTGAAGAGCTAGATCCGGACGATCTGGTTCCAGAGAAGGTGCCGTATAAACCAACCAAAGCTGAACGTGTGGGTCTTACCGATGATTCGGTCGGGCTATTCTTGCGCGAAATGGCACGCTATCCTCTGTTGACTCAAGCACAAGAAATTGAGCTGGCGCGAGAAATTGTCAAAGGGGGCGATCGTGGCGAACAGGCAAAACGTAAGTTAGTGCGAGCGAACTTACGCCTCGTGGTCTCCATTGCCAAAAAATATCTCAACCGTGGGGTGCCGTTTTTGGATCTGATCCAGGAAGGGGCAATGGGGTTAATGAGGGCTGCCGAAAAGTTTGACTACGAGCGTGGCTATAAGTTTTCGACCTATGCGTACTGGTGGATTCGCCAGGGCATTACCCGTGCGATCGCGTCTCAGTCCCGCACCGTGCGGCTGCCCGTCCACATGGTCGAAAAGCTAAATCAGGTTCGCAAAGCCCGCCAAACGCTGTCTCAAGCGCTTGGACGCAAGCCTAGCAAAGCTGAACTAGCAGCAGCGCTAGAAATTGATGAAGACAAGCTAGAGCAAGTGTTGGACGTGAGCCAGGGAACGCTGTCGCTTCATGCCTGGGTGGGGCGCGAAGAAGACACGGAACTGATGCAGCTCATTGAAGATGCGGATAACGTTGCGCCAAATGACTGTTTGGATCACAAGCTCCTGTGCGATCGTCTCAATTCTGTCCTGGATCATCTCAGCGATCGCGAACGGGACATCATCCGGCTGCGGTTTGGGCTGGAAGACGGGCAGCACTACACCCTGACTGAGATCGGTGAGCTTTATCACCTTTCACGGGAGCGCGTGCGTCAAATTCAGGCAAAAGCCATGCGGAAGCTACGGCACCCACGCCGCCAAGCGTTACTCAAAGATTGGATTCGTTGATTGGGGACACTGCCTTGAGCATCAAAGTACCTCAACGTCCAGTACTCGCCTTGCTCAGTTGGTTGGTACACACCCTGCAAGCTAGCCCCTAAACAAGAGCCAGCGTTGCTGTTCTGACTCTTCACAGATCTACGAATTTCGCCCTAAGCAGGGATGATGCGATCGTGCGTCTAACAAATTCTGCTGAGCCGCCGCAGTAGCTCTCACAGCAGTTTCGGCTGTTGTCTTCTATGTTTTATACCCATGCTACCTCCTGATACTGCCGCGTTTTAAGAGACGACAGTCCATATCCTCATTGATGAAGCAGCAGCTCTGAAAGGCTAATTGTTCTGTGGTTCCACTGCACGCGATTGGCACATTTGGTCTAGCGGCATCAAATGCGTTGAAGCGGCTTAAAACGCGCTTGTAGTCCTCTACCTTTCGGGAAGGCAAAGCCTAGAGAGGGCTTAGTGCTGCAAGCCCAAACTTCCTAGTGCAGGGCAGGCGATTGTTGAAAGATTTGTCGATCAGCCAGGTCAATCTCTTTGTAGGTAGGGAAGCACAATTATTTGTAGGATGGATAAAGCCGTTCCGGCATAGCAGAAAAGCGATAGCGTAACCCGTGCGGTCGTTGGGTTTCATGCTTCAACCCAACCTATGTCCATTTTAGATTTAATTCCACCACCTACTTAGCTGGCTTTGAATAACTTCTGCAAAGGCTAAAACGTATAGACAGAATTGGATTAACTCGGATGGTAGAGGCGATAGGTATTCGCTAATACTAAACTTGGGGTGAACCGTGACCACTTAGTAATCTGTAGGGTTAGGATGTTGACCTGTGAACGCTCCACCATTCGTGTTCTGATTGTTGACGACCACGAACTCACTCGGCTCAGCTTAAGCTTGGCTCTTCGGAGTCATGATGATTTAGAGTTGGTTGGTCTGGCAAGCAATGGACAAGAAGCGATCGACCTAGTGAGCCAACAGCATCCAGATGTCATCATTTTGGATCTCCAGATGCCCGTCATGGATGGGCTGAGTGCCTCTACTCTCATCAAAAGCACCCACCCAAAGATCCAGATTCTTGCTTACTCCTCTTTGGACGATCCGCAGACAGAGGTGATGATTCAGACGGCTAAAATCGATGCTTTTTGTAAAAAAGATACCGCAACGCTAGACCTAATTCAGATGGTCAGGCAACTTGGTCAACAAGCCGCCAGCAGTTAGTAGTCCGTCAACTAAAATTTGACGGGTGAGCCGAGGCTGGAAAAATTTTAAGGTGTGCTTTTTGAGGGTTTTCAACCCGTCGCGAAGTTTTTGACAGAACACTAGCGCTACTTTGGCTGGTGAACTATTCTCTTGCAATCGCGCCTTAGTGGTCTTAGAGTTTTACACCAGTTGCGCTGGTCTTCAAGACACCAATTACCCTAACTGCGCTTCTGGAAAGGTCTGCTTGAACTCATCCAGCAAATCGTCAATTTCTTCGATCGCTTGATTGACATCAATTCTTAGCGTGCCCAAATCTGGCTGCTCTAACAATCGCACCAGCGCCTCACGCTTACCTCGAA
>Ga0163145_1000754_pt1 | contig 11864 bp, 9 predicted proteins | sample OliLakLV9_FD_161683 | JGI IMG/M metagenome (GOLD analysis project Ga0163145, IMG submission 161683) | Freshwater microbial mat bacterial communities from Lake Vanda, McMurdo Dry Valleys, Antarctica - Oligotrophic Lake LV.9 | ecosystem: Environmental > Aquatic > Freshwater > Lake > Microbial mats ... | reverse complement strand
AAAAGCAGAAACTAAATCTACAGACGGTAATCGCCTACCCGGAAGCACAAAAATAAATCCTCCACCAACGCCTTCACCTCCCAAAGCTGCCAGAGAAACGCTATTAAATGCCATCCAAGAAAGTTTTCCCAACCAATCAAAATAGAAGACCCGGCGGTTGAAATAATAGCAACCGCCAAGGCGATGGGATAAATTGTAGGGTTCATACATTTTTATTTAGGGTGGGGTCTAATTAATCAAGAAAATCCCAAAATCCTGTAGGGGCGGGTTCACCAACCATCTATAAAACCGACCGAAAATCTCATAAACCCGCCCCATCCCCGCCATTATTCACATGAACATCTTACCGATAAATTCATGGTACATTTTGATTGTCTGTTGGGTGGGGGCGGGTTTACAATATTATTTGTTTTTGCCATATATTTTTGGTGAACCCGCCCCTACAAATCGGGTTTATTATAAAACACAACGTGTCTTATCTGAACAATATTAGGAGCTAGGTAATGAATAGCAATCAATTGACAGGCAAACTTGCCAACCCAAAACTAACCCTGTTTGCCTTTCACTTGTGCAACAACCTTGCCAAAGGCGACCAACAAACTGTAGACAATGCCGACCATTTGTGGCATCAATGCGTTGCTTTGGGAAACCTGCTGCAAACCAATCCAAAACTCGATACTTTACCAGAACATCTTGCTAACACAAAAAGCCAAAATAGCCAACAAAGCGACTATTTAGAACTTTATCAGTCAGATGGTGATAGAATCCTATCATTTACGACTCTCAGCCAACCAGACAAAGTCTCGCTGCAAGGCGGAATTTATCCGGTGCAACTGCACGACACTTACGCCCTTGACTTGACGCTGCTTGCCACAGATACACTAGAAATCAACCAACTAAACAATCTCAATTTTCAAGGTTGTCTGCTACCGAATAAAATCCAAGCATCACTGGGACAAACGTTGGTATTATTTGCCAAACCAGTTGATTTTTCTGGTAATTATAAAGAATTAGCAATAGCTTGTGTAGAAGCTTTGTTTCAAAATGTACAAAACCAGCCCAAACCCTATTTGATTGAAGAGGGAAAACTTCTCGGCAGTCCCATTTTTGAATTTGACAATGCTCAAGAAAATCCGAGTTTAAACTGCCATATTCTAGTCTGGTTAGATACAGATGAAAAAACTTCAGAGTTAGAGAATAGTGGTGATTATTATAATCCGCTGCTCAATTTGTTATGCTGTCGGACTAAAATCATTTACGCCTATTACCAAGCGCAGCGCTGCAACGAGGAAGCGAGGAAACTCTACAGCCAATTAGAAGACAAGGTGAAAGAGTTTAGCAATTTAAAATCTGAGCCAAAAGAGCGACTGAAACAACTAGAAAATTGGCTAATTCAACTTCCCCAAATCGGGTTTGAGTATGCCCGCTATTTGCGAGATATAGAACTTCACCTGACTACAATTGAAACGAATGCTGACAATTATACTTACTGGCGCAAACAACTTGTCAGTTACAGCCTCGAAGAAACAGATAACTTAGATTTTATCCGAGATTTCTTTAGCGGGAGTTGCCGGATATTTCAGAAACAGATTAAAGTCAACATGAGTTATCTTACCGCAGGACGGCAATTGTTTCAACAGATGATTGAAACTATCCGAATAATTGTCGAATTGGACGGTCAAAAACAACAAGCAAAGTTTGAGCTAGCGGAAAGAAAAAGCGATAGCGAATTGCAAAACACGATTCAATCGGTAGGTGCAGGCATCGGTGCAGGCATCGGTGTAGCCGGAATCATTGCTAGCAGCTATCCTCTGATAACGCAAGTTCCAATTGCACCTTTTTCTACATCTTTACCACCCCATCCCTTTGTATTATCTCTCTTCTTCAGTTTATTATTCGGCGCAGGCTTTGGCTTTGGTACTTGGCGGTTGACTCGGAGAATTAAGCCCAAGGATGCAAATAGTAGCAATCAGATAATTGGTAGAATACCGGGCGGTTGAAACCGCGTCTATAAAAGCAAAACCAGCCTCCGCTGGTTGAATAAAGAGTGGCTAAAATCATGCTATTCTCTTCAGTCTGCGGAGGCAGACATCGTTTGTATAGACGCGGTTTCAACCGCCGTCTGCATCTCACCATAATTCTAGATCACTTATGACTTTTTCTAAGTCAATCTTTTTCGTCATCTCCTGCGGCAAATAATCAAAAACTTTCTCTAAAACTTCCACAGACACATTGTTCATCAACCAATCATCACTACAATTATCCCCAAGATTAAAAAAATACCTTAAACGTTCCTCTATCGACTCCTTATCTCCTTTATCCACTTGTCCAACTCGCTCAAACCAATTCCCTTGCGAGTCCTTAAAACAATTAGCATCAACAGTACATATCTGATGCACTAAAGCTAATGAATTCTTATCAAGACCATTTTTGCTGGTCGAGTTAATCGGATACGCTGTTGGTAAACCTTTACAGGTTTCTTGGAAGGTTAAGGGAATCACCGTAAAAGTTTGTAGGCATTCAGAGTCATCTTGAAATTGGTCGCTTGTCCAAAATAGATAATGATGCTCTCCCCGCAAAATCCTACTAGAATTAATTATCAGGGTGCAATTAACAGTCTTGCATTCCATCTTCCCTGGTTTACTTAAATCATAAACGTGATTGTGATTGTGTTGGCAACGAAGAGATACTTTCTGGGCATTTACTAAATAAATCCAACCTTGACGAGGTGTTTTTCCAGCCACGTTATTACCCTAATTCACTGATTAATTTTTGTCTTTCTGTCTGAAGATTCAGCCTCACTACTTGCTCTAGTTGATGGCTATCTTTAACCTCAATCATTGGGGCAGTGCTGTACACATACTTTAGTAACTTCTGGATTTTCTCCTGTCCTGATCCTGCCCATTCTCTCCGAATGTTGTCCAGCATTAGTTTTAGTCCTACAGGTAATTCTAAATCATCGACATTACCTGCTTCGGCACCAAGTCGGATAAATATGGTTTCTCCCACAGATTCTTGCACAATTGTTTTGCCATTCATTTGATTTAAGGCAACAATGATGTCTTCGTTCCAAGGGCTATAGTGATAATAACGCCAATTTAGCTCTGTAAGCTGTTTGTTTGTCCATTTGACAGAATAAAGGTCGGCTAAATACAAAAATTTGATTAATTGCGTTTTTGTAATATGCCCTTTTGTGGCGAAAACAAAATACTTGATGAGGGTTTCTAGCATGGCTTTGATTTTTTTAGGGTGCGTCGCTCTTAAAATTCATGAATTCCATCGATAATGTCATTGCGACGCACTTTGCGACTGTTGGGAAAGAGTAAAAGAGAGGGTTGTTTATTCAACCGTTAAACTACTCGTTAACAGGCTCTGCCTGGTAACGCATATTCGGAGGCTCTGCCTCCTTAATCCTGTGCCGAGGCAGAGCCTCTAGATATGGATTCCAAGGCAGAGCCTTGGAACCAGTTACTGTTACGATTAAAGAAACCGAGTTTTTAGCAGAATTTACGTCTACAACGCGTCTTTTCGTTAAAAACCCGGTTTCTGGATACCCGCGCGCAAGTCCTAAATCGTACCCTAACCGTTACATTTTGCTGATAATCCTTTGCACGATTTCCACACCTGTTACCGCCTGCCAGCCAAACAGCCCCAATAGCGCGACATTTAGAACGATGTGACTGTATCTGGCCAAATCATTGCCTTTTTGCATCAACGGTGTAAGCGAGGCTGAAATCGCGATAATTGCGGTCATTCCCAAGCCGGCTAGCAAGTGGGATCCCACAAATAGTTTGCCGTTGTTGATGTAGGTGACTGCCATTCCGCCGATCGCACCTGTTACCATTAAGGCTAGCAGCAAAGAACCAATTTGGTGATGCTTGATGTTGAATTTGCCCTTAATTAACTCTTTTTTGACTTCGCCTTCAGCACTTCTGGTACGGCGGATTTGAAGACCGAGATACAAAGCATAAAACGACAGAGCCAACAATACCCACATTAAAACTGGGTGGAAGAATTGGCTCCAAACTTTCACAGATTCCGGAATTTCGACGTTCATAGTGTTCTGAGGATTAGCAAACATACTTCATAAAAATTAGCATACCACTAAGTCCGTCTCGTGCGACCGTAAAAATATACGGGATGAGACACTATTATGCCTGCCACTAAACAAGACGCTGTATTGATTCAAGCCGCCAAGACTGGCAACATTATTCACGTCCAAGCTTTACTCGCTAAGGGTGTTAACGCTAACGCCAAAGACTCTGAGGGGACGACGGCTTTGATGTTTGCTGCCCAAAAGGGCTATACAGAAATCGTGCGTACTCTACTAAACAATGACGCTAATGTCAACCAGGTGAGCAGGCGTTTTGGGCTAACGGCTTTGATGCTGGCGGCGGCTCACAAACAGGCTGACTCTGTGCGGCTGTTGCTGGCTGCTGGTGCTGATGTTAATGCTAAAAATGATGATGGAAGTACGGCTTTGATGGCGGCTTCTCTCAAGGGCGATATCAATGTTGTGCGGATGTTACTTGATGCTAATGCTGATGTAAATGTGCGAGATAAAGATGGAGATTCTGCTCTGAAAATAGCTGCTTTCTCCGGTCATCTAGCTGTTGTTAAAGCTTTGGTAAATGCGGGTGCGGTTGCTGACAATTCTATGGTGTTTTTAGCTGTGCGTCAAGGTAGCGCTGAAATTGTGCGAATTTTGCTCAATTGCGGCGCGGATGCTAATGTTAAAAATCTAGAGAGCAAAACTGCTTTGATGCTAGCTGCGACGGTGGGAAATTTGGCTGTTGTCGAGGCGCTATTGGCTGCTGGTGCTAATGTCGAAATTCGCGACAAAGAGGGCGAAACTGCTTTAACTTTGGCTGCAGATTCCGGCAATACTGATGTGGTGCAAATTTTGCTTGCTGCGGGTGCTAATGCGAATGTGAAAAATGGAGATGGGGGCACGGCTTTGATGGCCGCTGCTGCTGGCGGAAATGCGTCGATCGCACATATCTTACTCGATGCTGGCGCGGATATCAACGCTAAGGATAAAGATGATGAAACTGCGTTGAATTTTGCGGTGGTTGAAGGCTGCGAAGATGTGGTGGAATTGCTCTTAAACCGAGGTGCTAGTGTCGGTGCGAGAAATCGGTTGGGTGATACGCCTTTGCTGGTGGCGGCTGTTCACGGCCATAGTGCGATCGTATCGGCTTTGCTGCAAAAAGTAAACTCAAATAAGGCTGATTTCCTGAATGCTAAAAACTTTGGGGAGACGGCTTTGACGCTGGCTGCGTTTCACGGACATACTGAGACGGTGAAAGCTTTGCTTGACGGCGGTGCTGATCCCAATGTCCCAGCGGATTTGGGGAAAACGGCTTTAATGAAGGCGTGCGATCGCGGTTATATTGCGATCGTCCAATTATTAGTCGAAAAAGGTGCCGATGTCAACTTGCTGGATGATTCGGGCGCCACCGCTTTAATGTGGGCCGCACATCGGGGTTATGCTGATGCAGTAGAAATTTTAATCGCTGCTGGTGCAGAAATAAACCACAAAAATCCGGGAAATTATACAGCTTTAATGCTGGCAGAGTTTAAAGGTTATTCGAGTGTGGTGAAATTGCTGAAAAGTACGGGAGCACTGGAGTAAATATCGCATCACGGGAGTTAGATAAGACGGCGGTTGAAACCGCGCCTATACAAACCAAGCAGACGGCGGTTGAAACCGCGTCTATACAAACGAAGTCCGCCTCCGCGGACTGAGGAAAATGCGGTGTCAAGAAAAAAACATCATGTTAACCATCCATTCTTCAACCCGCGTCGGCGGGTTTTGTTTGTGTAGGCGCGGTTTCAACCGCCGTCTTATCTGAAGAAAATGCGGTGTCAAGAAAAAAACATCATGTTAACCATCCATTCTTCAACCCGCGTCGGCGGGTTTTGTTTGTGTAGGCGCGGTTTCAACCGCCGTCTTATCTGAAGAAAATGCGGTGTCAAGAAAAAAACATCATGTTAACCATCCATTCTTCAACCCGCGTCGGCGGGTTTTGTTTGTGTAGGCGCGGTTTCAACCGCCGTCTTATCTTGGGTAATAACGTGTCCGGCTTGGGGATATGCAACTTAACCCGCAAATCTTGTCTCAATCCGCTTTACGCACCCAGCCATTAATAGTAAAACGACTATCAGCAAAAGCCTTCGAGGGACAGCTAACTCGCAAAACTTCGTGCATATAGCGGCTTAGGAAAAATACAATGCTATTATTGCGCGGTTCAACGGTTCTGAATGTCTCGTCCGCTACATAAAAATTGTTCTCGATTTTGCTGTCATAAATCTGCAATTCGCCGCCTGAAAAAGCCTTGGGTTCTCGATAGAAATAGTAAACGTAAGTAAAAAATCTGCTTGCGGTATCTGGCGAGCCACTGTCGTTGTGAAGTTTATAAAAGTTGTTGTCATTGTGCATGGTTAACTGAGCTTCTATCTCACCAAGCGGAAATGAGGGAATATTTAATTTTTGCAGCACGTCGGGGAGAATTGCTTTGATGCGATTAACCATCAATTCGGAAAATTCGGGGAACGAGTGGAGTACCATTGAACGGCGGTAATCTTCCGCATTGGTTGAGGTGCTGGTACTCACAAATTCTGATTCTTTTGCTAAGACATATTTGATGAGTTTATTCTTTTCTGCAGGTGTCAAAAAGTTGTCTATTTGGGCGTAGCGAGATATTAAATCGTCATTTACAGGCGGCGCTGGGGCGGGAATTTCTGTGGCGGGAATTTCTACGGGAGTTGCAGGCTGCTGCGGTTGCATTTCCTGCAAGTAAATTGGGGGTTCGGTGACTAATCCGACTAGGTTTTCGCCGGGAAAAGAAAGGGCGGAACGACCTCCGTCTATAGGGATTTGAAATAAGGTGGAAAAACCTACTGTTGCTTGCGTGCGATCGACTAATGTTTTGACAAGGCTGTGCAATAATGGTGTGTCGGATTTGAGAATGACGGTGCACTGATGTCCGCCAGTAAGCAGGATTTTAACTTTTATGTCTTGGGGTTTTAGTTGCTGTTGAGTGTAAGTCATATTTTTTTAAGGACGCACCTGGGAAGTAGTTAGAATATAACAGTTTTGATTGGTGTCACAGTCTTTTTGATCCCCCCTAACCCCCCTTAAAAAGGGGGGGACAAGAGTGTCAAAGTTTCCCGTCTTAGTAGGGGATAAGAGTGTCAGAGTCTCCCGTTTTAAGACGGGATAAGAGTATTCTCAAAGTCTCCAGTCTTAAGAGGGGAAATGAGTCTTCTCAAAGTCCCCCTTCTTAAGGGGGATTTAGGGGGATCGAGACTCTGCTATCAACGAGGGATACAAAAAATTTAGGCGCTTATTGACACCCCCGAACACTATTGTATCCCTACCCTATGATACACAATTGAGAATTGCTAGGTATTATTCCTAATGCAAAAAGTGGCGGATATCGGTGAAAACCATTGTGATTCCGAGTTGGTTAGCCGCCTCAATGGAATCTTTATCGCGCATACTTCCTCCCGGTTGGACGATCGCAATTATGCCCGCCTCAGCCGCCGTTTTTACGGAATCATCGAAGGGGAAGAAGCCATCGCTAGCCAAAATCGCTCCTTTACCCTTCTCTCCCGCTTGTTCCAATGCTAGTTTAACCGATCCCACGCGGTTCATTTGTCCGGCGCCCACACCGATTGTAGTGCGATCGCGCGTCACAACGATCGCATTTGATTTGACGTGTTTCGCTACTTTCCAAGCAAACAGCAATTCTTCCCACTCTTCAGCAGTCGGCTGTTTCTCGGTAACAATCCGCCATTTGCTAGTTTCTTCTACTATATTATCTGAGTCTTGCACCAGCAAACCGCCTGCAATTATTTTAACAGTTTGTGGAGGCCCTTGAGTCAAATCTGGCAAAATTAATACTCGCACTTTCGCCTTTTTCTTGATAATTTCTTCCGCTTCTGGTTCGCACCCCGGCGCGACGATACATTCTAAAAATGTTTTAGTTAACGCCGTTGCGGTAGCAGCATCAATCGGGCGGTTGAGGGCGACAATTCCACCGAAAGCTGAGACGGAATCCGTGTCGAAGGCTTTTTGATAAGCTTCAGAAATAGTTTTTCCCAAGGCTGTGCCGCAAGGATTTGTATGCTTCAGAATAGCGGCGGCGGGAGTCTCTGGGAATTCTACAATTAGCCGCCTTGCTGCTTCTAAATCTACTAAATTATTGTAGCTTAATTCTTTGCCTTGCAGGATGGTGCTAGTCGTCCAGCCTGTCGGTGTAGTTCCGCTTTGATACCAGGTGGCTGCTTGGTGGGGATTTTCGCCGTAGCGGAGAGTTTGCAACTCTTTTCCTGATAAATTAAACTGCTGTGGTAGCGAAGATTCTTCAGCGGATTGGCTGCTGAGATAATTTGCGATCGCGCGATCGTAGTTGGCTGTATGTTTGAAGGTTTCCAGCGCGCATCTTTGCCGGAATTTCAAGGATGCTTCACCGCCATTTTCCCGCAGTTCTGTTAAATAAGTATTGTACTGTTCTGGGTCGCACAAAACTGTCAAATGAGCGTGGTTTTTGGCGGAAGCTCTCAACATTGCTGGCCCGCCGATATCTATCTGCTCAATTGCGTCTGCTAGAGTAACTCCTGGTTTGGCAATTGTCTGTTCAAAGGGATACAAATTGACGACAACTAGATCGATCGCCCGAATTTGATTATCACTTAAATCTGCGATATCTTGCGGTACATCGCGGCGCGCTAAAATACCTCCGTGGATTCGCGGATGAAGTGTTTTGACTCGCCCTCCCAAAATTTCGGGGGAACCAGTATATTCCGCAACTTTGGTGACGGGGATTCCAGCTTCTTTGAGGGCGCTTGCTGTCCCGCCGCTGCTAATTATGTCAAAGTCAAATTCTTCTACTAGACTGCGCGCTAAGTCGATTAGCCCGGTTTTATTGGATACGCTCAGAAGTGCTAGACGTGCCATTGGTTTGAAATTGCGATCGCAAAAATAGACAGGTTATATTTTATATCAAATCTGGCGACAGGGACATGATTTGGTAATTGGTAATTATGATGATTTTTGCCGAATAAATATGAGTCTGCTTGCCTCACAGTGTATTTTTTGTCAAAATCATATAATTTATACTTGGCAGTGGCTTCTAAATACTTAGAAATTGCGCGTCGAGGGTCTGATTGTGTCGCGTGCGAGGGGGATTGAAGCGAGCGATCGCCTTCACAGTTCGTCTCCCTAGGTAAATGCCGATGTGATTGAAACTACTTAATAGAGTGTAATAGATAATTCGATGGCGATCGCTCTTGAATTTTAATGATATTTTAGGATTAATTGTAAAAATAATGTGCTAGCATCGGGTGTAAATTGTGCTCTGCCTAAATTGGCAGGAAAATTGGGCGATAGCGAAACCTTAATCTCAAAAATAATTTGGTAGGGTTGAAATATGTTTTTTCAAGAAGCCGATCCAGAAAATCAGCTCAGTAATATTAACAGTAGCCCGAAACAAACTGCTAAAAACATGACCGATCGAACAAACTATCAAGAGATGCCCCAAAACATAGCCGAGAATTCGGCAGAGGCTAACATTTCTGAAGCTTATGGTGTTAGTTTGTGCGAATTGCAGGAGATGGAGCGAGCAATGGAACAGCTAAAACAGGATTTGAAAGCTAGCGAATCTCGGTTTCGGAATGCGATCGAAAAAAATGCCGACGGCATCGCAATTGTCAACAAACGAGGACTTGTTTCTTTTGCCAACCAGTCAGCAGAAGCGCTGTTTAACTGCAAAGCAGAGGAACTTTTCGGTCAAGAATTTTTTGGCAATTTGGTAGTAGAAGCTTCAGCTTGCGACATTGAGATGGACACGGATATGATTCCCCAAGTTGGAAAAACAGAAGCACCAGGAACTCGCGTCGTGCAAACAGAAGTTGAAGCAATTCGCAAGCACAAAGCAAATGCTGTAGTAGAAATGCGGGTGGTGGAAACGGAATGGGAGGGAGAAATGGCTTATTTAGCTACGCTGCGGGACATTACCGATCGCAAGCGCGCAGAAGAAATGCTTTGGTTGTACGATCGGGCTATGGCAGCTACTAGCACCGGAGTTACGATTTCTGACGCCACTCACCCAGAACATCCAATTATTTATTGCAATCCCGCATTTGAAAGCATGACAGGTTATCGGCGGCAGGAAATTCTCGGGAAAAACTGCCAATTTTTGCACGGAAGTGATACCGATCCGGTGGCAGTAGAAATAATTCGCAAAGCCTTGCAAACAAAGAGCGAATGCAAGGTAATATTAAAGAATTACCGCAAAGACGGAACCACTTTCTGGAATTGTTTCTCAATATCTCCCGTGCGCGCTAGAACTGGCAAATTAACTCATTTTATTGGTGTACAGAGAGACATCACTCAGCGCAAACAAGCCGAAGAAGCCTTGCATAATTCGGAAGCACAAAGCAGAGAACAAGCCGCTCAACTAGCAGCAGCACTTGAGGAACTCAAAGCCACTAATTCCCAATTAGTTCAGAGCGAAAAAATGTCGAGTTTGGGATTGCTAATTGCCGGCGTCGCTCACGAAATCAACAACCCCGTCAGCTTCATTCACGGCAATCTCGCTCATCTCAAAAATTATACTCAAGACTTATTTCACCACCTCGAACTGTACGAACATCACTATCCTAATCCAGTCAAGGAAATTCAACAGGAAAGAGAAGACAATGATCTCGATTTTTTAGCTGAAGATTTACCTAGAATACTGTCTTCAATGAGCGTGGGTGTGGACCGCATTTGCCAGATTGTTCAGTCGCTGCGGAACTTTTCGCGGCACGACGATTCACAGATGAAACCCGTTAACCTCCACGAAGGTATTGACAGCACGCTGTTAATTCTCAATCACCGTTTGAAAGGAAACGGAGAAAAGCCACAAATTCAAATTGTAAAAGAATACGGGAATTTGCCGCCTGTTGAGTGTTTTGCCGGCCCGATCAATCAAGTTTTTATGAATATTCTCAGCAATGCGATCGATGCTTTAGAGGATGCGAACACTAGGCGAACTTGTGAAGAAATGCGAGATAATCCCAGCCAAATTAGGATTTGCACGGAAGTAGCCAGCAATTTTGTAGAAATCAAAATTGCCGACAATGGCCCGGGAATAACTGAGGAAGTCAAGCAGCGCATATTCGATACATTTTTTACTACCAAACCCATTGGCAAAGGCACGGGGATGGGTTTGTCAATTAGCTATCAAATTATTGTAGAAAGACACAAAGGCGAATTATATTGTACTTCCGAATTGGGCAAGGGCACGGAATTTACTATCAAAATGCCGATCGCACATTAGCACGGCGTCCCCATTGCGGGCCTTACCAACTTGCTCTATAAGCAAGCCGGACGATCACACTCCTAAAAAACGAGAAAAATCGTTTTTTCTCGTTACCAGAATCTGGCTAGGAACGCATACTTAGAGGCTTTGCCTCCCCATTGTAGAGACAATTGTCAGGTGCTTTTCGGCTCACCTTACCCGCATAAATAGCGAATTAAAAAACCTCTGCACCCTCCAACTTCTTAAAAGTTTCAACCTTAGCCCTCGCCGCTTCCCCGCAAGTCTTCGGCGTCGGAAACATCTTCCCAGGATTCGCCAAACCTTTCGGATTAAACACCTGACGCACCCACTGCATCGTCTCTAAATCTACCTCCGAAAACATATCCGGCATAAAACACTTCTTATCAGCACCGATGCCGTGTTCCCCCGAAAGACTTCCCCCAACTTTCACGCACAGCCTGAGAATTTCTCCGCCCAATTCTTCCACCTTTTCCAGCGCACCTTTTACCGAGTTATCGTACAGAATCAGCGGGTGCAAATTCCCATCTCCCC
>Ga0163145_1000753_pt1 | contig 11867 bp, 10 predicted proteins | sample OliLakLV9_FD_161683 | JGI IMG/M metagenome (GOLD analysis project Ga0163145, IMG submission 161683) | Freshwater microbial mat bacterial communities from Lake Vanda, McMurdo Dry Valleys, Antarctica - Oligotrophic Lake LV.9 | ecosystem: Environmental > Aquatic > Freshwater > Lake > Microbial mats... | reverse complement strand
CCGTTAGTCTCCGCCCCCACCGCCGCCGTCACTCCCCCCATCACTCCCAAAACTACTATCAAAGACGTCGCTGATCTCCCAGAGATCAACAGTCAATTCCAGCGCGTCAAAAGTATGATCCTCACGCTCCAAAACCTCACTCAACCGCCGATAGTGGGCCTTCAACTCCGGGACCAACCAGAGGACACTGCCGAGACTGACCGCCAAGATACCTGCTTCCGTGGGGTTGGTCGTGAGTAAGTCCGGTAGGGTTTTAGCTTGAGCGATCTGCTGTTCTAAATGTTGGCGCAACTGTTCCCCGGCTGGGGTATGACGACGGCGGGTTATGGGGAATATTCCGAACTTCTTCTCAGCCCGCAGTTCCAGCAGACCCTGGGTAATCAGCGCGGGGACGAGGTGTTTACCTACATAGTGGTACATCCCCGCCCCGAAGACCCGTTGAGCATCCAGGATGAATTGCGTGAGGACGACGGGTTTTGTCGAGATGACGGCTAGTACCGCTTGGACATGGGCGGCAGCATGGGTCGGTTGCCCGGTCAAACTGACAAAGACCTGTGCTGACCGGATACCCAGGAATCCCGGCTTTTTGTCTTTATCTAGTGTGATAATCCCACGGCTCAATAGATCCATCAACGTTAACTTCAAGGCTGTCCCGCCTTGGGTCTGAGTCGGCTTAAGTAATACCAGAGCTTCCGCCGGCGATAGGTTCGGATTGGTAGCTCCACCGTTACCAAAAGCGGCGTAAAGCCCCTACCTTTAACTATGGGGATGTAAGCCGCCACGACTGAAGGGAGTCATAAAGTTAACAACGATAAGTAAAGTGTCATAGGTTATAATTGTGTCATGATTGTCCTTGAGTCGAAACTTGACGGAAAACTAGAACAGTATGGAAAGCTCGATGAAGCTATCCGCACTGCTCAGTTCATCCGTAATAAAGCACTCCGCTACTGGATGGATAACAGGGGAACTAATAAACAAGATTTATATAAGTTGTGTCCTGATTTAGCCGAAGCCTATGACTGGGCAGGTAAGCTTAACTCCCAAGCTAGACAGGCCAGTATTGAACGAGCTTGGTTCGCCATCTCTCGCTTCTTTGATAACTGCAAAAAGCAAACTCCCGGCAAGAAAGGCTATCCACAGTTCAAGAAGAACGCACGTTCAGTGGAATATAAAACTACTGGATGGAAATTATCTGATGACCGTAAACGGATAACCTTCACCGATAAAAATAATGCAGGATGTTTTAGGCTAATCGGCACGAGAAACTTAAATTTCTATGCAGTAGCGCAAATTAAAAGAGTACGGATAGTCCGTCGGGCAGATGGCTATTATGTACAGTTTTGTATAGATATAGAACGGTCAGAATCTCAGCCACAGACAGGTAAAGAAGTAGGGATTGATTTGGGACTGCTACATTTCTATACCGATAGTGAGGGTAGAACAGTAGAAAATCCCCGTCATTTGCGTAAAGCAGAGAAAGCCTTGAAGCGTCAACAAAGGAGGTTAAGTAAGAAGCAGAAGGGTTCCAAGAATCGGGCTAAGGCGCGTAAGCGATTAGCGAGAAAACACTTGCAAGTCAGCCGCCAGCGTAAAGACCATGCAGTTAAGGCTGCACGGTGCGTAGTCAAGTCTCATGACTTGGTGGTGTACGAGAAATTGCAAGTGAAAAACATGGTGAAGAATCATCATCTGGCTAAGAGTATTTCTGATGCAGGCTGGTCACAGTTCACCACTTGGCTAGAATACTTTGCGAAGGTATTTAAGAGAACAGTAGTTGCGGTGGCTCCACAATACACATCCCAAGCATGTTCTAGCTGTGGCGTTATTGTTAAAAAGTCTCTTAGTACCCGTACTCACACCTGTCCGTGTGGATGCGTATTGGATAGAGACGTTAACGCGGCTCTGAATATCTTAGCTAAGGGCAGAAGTACCGTAGGGCATACGGGAAGCATGGGCCGCTGTCGGCCCAGGAACGCTTGTGGAGAGTCGAACCGCTACGCATCAGGAGGTAACTCTTAATGAGCAAGTTCTCTCGTGGAAGCAAGAATCCCCCGGCTTTAGCCGTGGGGAGTGTCAACTTTCAATCTTGCCCGAGAACGCCCACAACCAACCTCTAGGCGCGGTTCGCGGATTTAAGCTATCGTTACAATAGTTAACGTCAGAGCCGCTAGGAGGCGTGACCCCGTGAATGACCCCAACAAAAATAACAACTGGCGCAACACTGGACTTTACGTTTTGCTTGCCATTGTTGTCATCTCCCTTGGTACCGCCTTCTTCAGCGGCTCCTCGTCCGATAACCGCAAAGAAATTGTCTACTCCGAATTTGTCCAGCGCACCCAGTCCGGGGAGGTTTCTTCGGTAGAATTTACCGCCGACGGTGCCCGCGCCAACATTATGTTTAAGGACGGTTCGACCGCTAAGGTCACAGTCCCGCCCCTCGATACCCAGTTATTCCAGATCCTCCAGAAGTCGGGCGTTACCTATCAAATCCGTACCGATAACTCCAACACCGCTTGGTTCCAGGTGTTGATGACCTTCCTGTTCCCGCTGTTGCTACTGGGCGGGTTGTTCTTCCTGTTACGCCGTGCCCAGAATGGCCCCGGCAATCAGGCGATGAACTTTGGTAAGTCCAAGGCCCGCGTCCAGATGGAGTCCCAGACCAAGACGACCTTCCAGGATGTGGCTGGGGTGGACGAGGCCAAGCTTGAATTGGCGGAAGTGGTGGATTTCCTGAAGAACCGTGACCGTTTCGACGCGCTCGGAGCCAAGATTCCCAAGGGTGTATTGCTCGTGGGTCCGCCGGGTACGGGTAAGACCTTGCTGGCTAAGGCCGTGGCTGGCGAAGCGGGGGTGCCTTTTTTCTCCATCTCCGGTTCTGAGTTTGTGGAAATGTTTGTCGGGGTCGGGGCCTCCCGGGTGCGCGACCTCTTCGAGCAAGCCAAGAAGAACGCGCCCTGTATTGTCTTTATTGACGAAATTGACGCAGTGGGTCGTCAGCGTGGGGCCGGATTGGGCGGCGGCAATGATGAGCGTGAACAAACGCTTAACCAGTTGCTCGTCGAGATGGATGGTTTCGAGGGCAATGGCGGGGTGATTATTCTCGCTGCCACCAACCGCCCGGATGTCTTGGATGCGGCTCTGTTGCGTCCCGGTCGTTTTGACCGACAGGTAGTAGTGGACCGCCCGGACCTCAAGGGACGGTTGGAAGTGTTGAAGGTCCATGCGCGGGGCAAGACCCTAGCACGGGACGTGGATGTGGAGAAAGTGGCGCGGCGGACCCCGGGCTTCACCGGGGCAGACTTGGCGAACTTGCTCAACGAAGCGGCAATCCTGGCGGCGCGGCGTAGTCTCAGTGAAATCTCGATGGATGAGATCAACGACGCGATTGACCGGGTTTTAGCAGGGCCGGAGAAGAAGAACCGCATCCTCGGCGAGCGGACCAAGCAACTCATCGCCTACCACGAGGTCGGTCACGCGCTCTTAGGTCGGTTATTGCCCAACCACGAGCCGGTCCAGAAGATCAGCATCATTCCTCGGGGCATGGCAGCAGGTCTGACTTGGTTCACCCCGACGGACGACGATATGCTGGTCTCCCGGGCCCAGCTTTTGGACCGGATGGTGGCGGCTCTCGGCGGTCGGGTCGCTGAAGAACTGGTCTACGGGGCTGAAGAAGTGACCACTGGGGCCTCCAATGACCTAGAGCGGGTAGCGGCGATGGCGCGGACGATGGTGACGCGCTTCGGGATGAGTGAGGAGATTGGACCTTTGGCTTTGGGCCGGGGCGGTGGGGGTTCGATGTTCCTGGGGCGCGACATCATGAGCGAGCGCGATTTTAGTGAAGAGACGGCCCAACGGGTGGATGGTGAGGTGAAGCGTTTCGTTTCGGAATCCTACGTCAAAGCCCGCTTGATTCTGACGGAGAACCGGGGTTTGTTGGACCGTGTAACCGAGGAGTTGCTTAAGCGCGAAACCCTGGACTCTGAGGAGCTTGAGCAAGTGATTAGCGACTACGAGAAACGTCAGACTAGCCGCGCTTAATTACGTTTGAACTTTGTTAGACCCTGTAAGCTCAGGGTCTTTTTTTGTATTTAAAGCACAGTTGAAACGTTAAGCGCAAGGGATGAACTGGTTGACACTCCCCGGCATAAGTGCACGAGGACAGCTGGGCGGCACCGCCCAGCTCTTGGTTCCACGAGAAAGCTTGCTCATCAGGGGTCCGGTACTGGACCCCTAGAGTTACTTCTTGATGCGTAGCGGCATGGCCTCCGGCCACGGAAGCCTATCGACTGCTTAATCAACCGGAAATTTTATCATTCCTGACGCTGTCGAATATTTAGCCACACGCGCCGGGACTAGGGACCGCCGAGTTGGATGGTACGGAAAGGAAGTAACAACTTGAGGACATCCCCCTGGCCTTCACTGGGGATCTCGCCGAGAATGGCTTGGAGGACCCGTTGACTACCGCCATTAGCTTCACTTTGGTAGGCCAGGATTATGCGGTCATCGGGAAACCAAGCCCGCCCCCACTGGGTCAGGGTCAAGGGGTCTAGGGGAGCTGTGGGGAGGACCAACAGACCCACCAACCGCCCTTGCCGAAAGTAGGCCCGCACCGTGGCATCCTGGGTGAACACCAACTGGCCTTCTGGAGTATAAAGTCCGCTCCCGCCTAAACTAAAACTACCCTTGCGCCGTTCCCACTGTTGCTGGTCAGCGTAGGTGAGAAATTCCGCCTGGAGCATCCCCCAGTACAGATGGTCTGCCGCAAGTCCTGGACGAGCGTGGGTCTGGAGGACAAAGGGCACCCGTTCGGACCCCGCCTGATACAGGGGTGCTGCCCCCGTCGGCAAAGCTAGCACCAGCCCCAACACGAATCTAATCGCTAGCACCATGAAGATCTAAACTGGAATAGTGCATTATGCTCAGGAGTCACTGCCATGTCAAGTGAAGAACAATTCCAAGCTTTACGTGAGGCCCTACATGACCTCAACCGCGAACAGGCGCAATTAGTATTCCAACAACTCTTGGAAGCAGCCCGCGCCGAGGGACCGCAGGGCACCCAGTTGAGTCAATTGCTATGGGATGAACTATGGCGGACCCAGCGTTCACTCCAGTTCTGGCGTAGTCTGGGGGAGGCCGAGGGCGAACTCTCGAAAGCCCTCTCTGACCAACACATCCGGCTCCAACAGAATTACCTGCGTTTGATGCAAGAACAATGACTTGGCAGGATAGCGAAGATATTGCCTTGGCTCTCTTGGACCAGTATCCCGAGGTAAACCCCTTGGATGTCCGCTTCACCGAGCTCCACCGCTGGGTAACTGAGCTACCTGACTTCAAGGACGACCCCAAGAAGTCCAATGAGGGGATCTTAGAACGGATTCAAATGGCTTGGTACGAGGAATTTCAAGATAGTCAATGAGGATGGGTAGGGGTCAGTAGTCGGGAACCACTAACCCCAGAAAAGCTAGTCGCCGACCCGTCCTGTGGGACGAGCGACACTGACCGGCGAGTAGTCAATCCCTGTGTTAGTAGCCGTATTGATCCCCGTAACCAAGAGCGCGTTCACCCCGAGCTTGGTGGTCGTGGAGCAACCCGAACGAATCCGGGCACTCCCCTCAAATTCAGTGGTGGTATCGCGGAACACGTTTAGGATGAAGGGTGAGATGGATTCCCCTGAGTTAGCCGTCGTGAACTCAAGGGTATTTTGGGGAGCTAGGGTGAAAGGACCAGAAACCCCCACTTGAGTTCCCCCACCCCCAAAGATCCACTCCACTTGCACCCCACAGGAAAAGGTATTGGGGTTCTTAATTGAGATCACCATCTCGCTACTTTGGTTGGCAGACCGCGCATAGGCCACGTCATACAAGATGTTCGGGAGGGGAACAACAATCAAGGGCTGAAAGCGAGCATGGGGAGCATCGGAGCGGTCATCTTCTTGGGCCATGACCGTAGGTACGCAAATGACCGTCAGAGCCAAGAGGCTCAGGAACATTGATTTGAGTTGCATAAAATTGACCTTTTGAATGGGTTGCTAACTTCTTCAGTGTCTATTCTGAACATAACAGATTAGGAATTAGTCGGCCCAAGCTCAGGTTGGGCGAGGGCTAACTGATTCGGAAGAAGTTAACTAGAGTATAGAGAGCTATTCTGAATTGAAAAGTGATAAAAAGTGATCTCTTTTTTGCTTAGTGGATAGAACCTACAGGGAAGTTCGTATTTCTTTACCCATGCCAAAATTGACCGCCTGTGGGGTTCATGGCAGTGTATTGGACTAAACTCAAGCTTTTTTGGCTTTTTGCTTGGTACGTTTAGTTGCGTCTTTGGCGGACTTCTCGGCGGTGATTTGGGTCACGCGGACTTTTTCTTTTTCCTCGGCAATCTTTTCGAGGTAGTAGCGGTAGTCCCCTTCGTAGAGCCGTAGCTCACCATCGCGGAGTTCGACGATTTTGTTGGCGACCTGGGAGAGAAAATAGCGGTCGTGGGAGACCAGTAATACCGTCCCTTCGTAGTGTTGCAGGGCTTCTTCGAGCATTTCCTTGGCGGGGATATCGAGGTGGTTGGTCGGCTCGTCGAGCATGAGTAAATTAGCGGGGCGCAGGAGCATCCGCGCAAGGGCAAGCCGTGCTTTCTCTCCCCCACTGAGGGCGGCGACATTTTTGAAGACGGTATCGCCACTGAATAGGAATCGGCCTAACAATGTCCGTACCTCCTCATTGGTCCACTGGGGCATTTCGTCGTGGATAGTCTCCATCACGCTCTTAGCCAAGTCCAAAGCTTCAGCTTGATTTTGCTCAAAGTAACCAGGGGTAACATGGTGCTCGCCCTGTTTAACTAAGCCCTCTAGGGGCGTTTCCATCCCGGCAATGAAGCGCAACAGGGTGGACTTACCCGCGCCATTGGGACCGAGGAAGGCAATCCGGTCCCCCCGCTCGACCAGTAGGTTCGCACCCAGGAACAGAATCTTCTCACCGTAGGTATGGGTGAGGTCTTTGATCATGACAACTTCACGACCACTGCGCGGGGCGGTCGGGAAGCGAAAGTGCAGCGTCCGGGCATCCCCAGTCGGAGCTTCGATGCGTTCAATCTTATCGAGTTGTTTCTCCCGGCTCTTGGCCTGGGTGCTGCGGGTAGCACTGGCCCGGAAGCGGTCTACGAAAGCCTGCTGTTTTTCAAGTTCTTTTTGCTGGCGTTCGTAGGCACTCTGTTGGGTTTGACGGCCTTCACTTTTTTGGAGTAAGTAAGCCGAGTAATTGCCCAGGTAGGATGCTGAAACCCCGCGCTCCGTCTCGACAATCTGAGTACAGAGCCGGTCTAGGAATTCCCGGTCGTGGGAGACAATTACCATCGGGGTGCTCAAACTACGCAGGTATTCTTCGAGCCAGCTAATCGTCTCTAGGTCCAAGTGGTTCGTCGGTTCATCCAAAAGCAAGAGGTCGGGTTGTTGCAAGAGGATTTTGCACAAGCCCAAACGCATCTGCCAGCCGCCACTGAAGGCCCCCACCAACCGCTCAGCGTCTTCTAGTTGAAAACCCACTTCGGGGAGAACCTTGTCAATGCGGGTCTCTAGGGTGTAGCCGTCTTGGGCTTCAAACTCGCGCTGGAGACGGTCAAGCTTGTGGATAAGCCGGTCTAGCTCGGCGGGACCCGCAACATCCATCTCCCGTTGCAGGTCAGCGAGGGCGAGTTGGACCCGGTTAGCCTCTTTGAACACCGTCCAGCATTCCTCGCGGATCGTGTGGGCCGGGTCTACTTCAAATTCTTGGTTGAGATAGGCGATATGGAGACTGGCGGGACGGATGATCTCCCCGGAAGTCGGCTCGGTCTCCCCGGCAATAATTTTAAGTTGGGTGGATTTCCCAGCCCCGTTCGCCCCGACGAGACCAATGCGGTCGCCGGATTTTACTTCCCAGTTAATGTCTTTGAGGACTTCCCCGGTGGGATAGATTTTACTGATCCGTTCCAGTCTGAGCATGACGACTCCAGGGCCACACGAATCTTAACAAATTTTCACCCTAGATCTCTTGTTTGAGCCGTTCCAGCGCGACAGGGCCGAGATGCAGCAGCGGGAGAGCCAAGTTGAGGGTACGCGTCCCTGCCACTGGTTGGGGCGTAGGCGGCGTGCTATGGGCCAAGGGCGTGAGGTCGAGGTCTGTACCCCGGCTAAAGAGTTGCCCTAGGCAGTCGAGCCAACCGGTATAGGACTGGTCCACCGCCAAGGCCAAATGGTCGCGGCCCTTGAGCAGTGTGCCCACCCGGTCGGTGAGGGTCCGGCCCGGTCCTACCTCAACAAAAGTCCGCATCCCTTGGGCATAGAGGTTCTCAAGGGTCTGCCGGAACTGAATGGGACGGGCCACGCCCTGGGCGGCGAGGGCGCGGAAGGCTTGGGGTTGGGCGGGGAAGGGCTGGGCAGTGACGCAACTATAGATTGTAGTCACGGGCAATTCCCAATCCTGGTAGAGGGCTGCAAACTGCTCGACCATCGGTTCTAAGAGTGGCGTATTGAGGGGGAGTGCGTCCGTCGTCCGCGTCACCAAGCACCACTGGGCGCGTAATTGGCTCATCGCCTGGGTCGCCGCCTCATCTTCACCAAAAAGGACGACCCGCTCGGGACCATCGTCCGCCATTAAATACAGGTCGGGCGTCTCTTGAACAATCTTGGTCAAGAACTGGGCCGGGGCCACACCGATCTCTAACTGAGTTCCCCGGAGTGAACTGGGACCCGCTAGCTGCCGATAGACCCGTGTCCGCGCTTGAACCTGGGCCGCAGTCGCGCTTTGGCTCGCTAGCAACGCTGTCTGTTCACCACTCCCATGACCCACCAAGACCGTCGGTCGGACCCCGCAATCCGCCAAGAGTTCCGCCAGGGCCAAACTCAGGGTCGCTGTGGTCAAAAAACCCAAGGCTGGGGTTTTGAGTTGAACGGCAAGTTTGCCAGTTTCTAGTGGGGTCAAGCCTGTGGGCCGGGGAAAGATGTAGGTACTGGGCAGATCACCATCCTCAGCATCCATCCGGTCAAACCAAGCCCGGATCTGGGGAAAATGTAAGGTGAGACCGAGGCCCATATTGGGGTAGGCCGTCTCATGACCAGGAAACAAGAACACTAGCCCCGAAACTTGGTCACTTGGTTCCCCGTAATAGCTGCCTGCGGCAAGAAGTGGTTGCTGACCCCTCAGGTATTGGTCCGCCTGCTGGAGTCGGGCGAGGGCCTGGGTCTGGTCGGCTACCACCAGGGCTAAGCGATAACCACCACGGGCGGCCTTAGCTAAGGTCTGGGCCAAAGTACCGAGGTCAGACTGTGAATTTTGTGTAAGGACAGCCTGGAGTTGGTGGACTAACCGGACCAAGGCAGAGCGCGTGTCGGCACTCAATAACAACAGTTCAGCCGGGGGGTGGAGAGTCGGGACCGGGGCCGGGGATTCTTCCAAAATGGCATGGACGTTGATCCCCCCAAACCCGAAAGCATTGACCCCAGCGCGGCGCGGGGTGGGCCGACCGTGGACCCAGGGCCGCGTCTGGGTATTGAGGTAGAAGGGGGAGCCCGTCAGTCCCAAGTCCGAGTTTACCTGTTCACAAAGCGACGGGGGCAAGATTTTGTGGTAAAGAGCCAGGGCGGTTTTAATTAGACTGGCAGTCCCGGAGGCCGGGATACAGTGCCCAATCATAGACTTTACGGAGCCGATGGCACAGGGGAACCGACTGGCACCATAGACCGCTTGGAGGGTCCGAATCTCGGTCTGGTCGCCGATGGGAATCCCGGTCCCATGGGCCTCAATTAGCCCGATGCTGGCGGGGTCAACCTCAGCTTGGGCGTAGGCTTTTTCGAGGGCGAGGACTTGACCTTCAAAGCGGGGAGCCAGCAGACCCAAAGCCCGTCCATCACTCGCCGTCCCGATACCCTTGAGCACGGCATAGATGCGGTCGCCGTCAGCTTGGGCATCACGCAACCGTTTGAGGACCACCATCCCGGCCCCTTCACTCAGGGTGGTGCCGTTGGCGGCGCGGTCAAAGGGGCGAATCCCGGTGGGGGAGAGGGCACCTAGATAGCAAAACAACATATAGACTTGGGCGGGCATCGGGACTTGGACACCGCCAGCCAGCATCAGGTCCGAGCGGCCCTGGACGAGTTCTTGGCAGGCGAGCTCCACCGCAATCAAAGAAGAGGCACAGGCCGCGTCCACGGTGTAATTGGGACCCAGCAGGTTAAGGCGGTTGGCTATCCGGGCACTGACCATGTGGGACATCAGACCGGGGGCCGCTTCCGAGGGTAAGTCCGGCAGACTCTTTTTCAGGCCCCGCCGCAGGTCGGCGACGGTGTCATCGGGCAGACTTGGCAAAAGCTGTTGAAGGATGCCGACAGTCTGGTCCACTACCAGACTATGTTGCAGGGCAGTTACCGAACCCCGGTTGGGATTGACCCCGCGCCCGAGGATCACCCCAGCACGGTCATGGGCGAAAGGCCGTTCTAGATAACCCGCGTCCTGCAGAGCATCGCGAGCCAGCTTCAGAGCCAAAAAGTGATCTGGGTCCCCACCGTCTACCGCGTGGGGCGGGATGCCAAATTCCAAGGGGTTGAACTGGGCTAAATCCCCGAGTAAACCTACTTTCTGGGTATAGATGCGCTCCAAAACCCGCTCGTTGGCATCGAGGTAGGGACCCGTCCAGGCAGGGGGTGCATCTTGGATGTAGCAGGTTCCAGCGAGAATATTGCGCCAATAGCTATCTAGATCCCGCGCTCCTGGAAACAGAGCCGCCATACCGACAATCGCAATATCCAAGGCTGAAGAGTTTGCGTTCATGAGAGTACCGTAGGGTGAGCCGGTGCCAAGGAGAAGTTTCCACCGGAGGCAAGAGAAGGATCTCAACACTCAAGAGGCAGCTTCATCACGTAAGTCCCAAAAGGTAGCCCCAGACCCGATGGACTAGGGTTTATCTTAGATTGAGAATAACGCTTAGTCATTAGAAATGATGTCAGTTACATTACAGTCTGTATAAATACTGGGTCATACTGACTTGAAATTTGTAGGAGGAATTGCGTAGAGTTATACGTTTATATACTTATTTTTTCTGGGATTAAATTGATATCTTACTCGTGGTTGCTACCTTCAGCCAAAATGACTTAACCTAATTTCAACTCCCTGCCAATTCATCCATTTTTTGTGCCAGGGCAAAATCTTTCTCCGTAATTCCCCCGGCATCATGGGTGATTAAATCTACAGTAATACGGCTGTAAACATTGAACCATTCGGGATGATGCTCCATCGTCTCAGCCACCAAAGCGACCTGGGTCATGAACCCAAAGGCCCGGACAAAATCGGCAAAGCGATAGGTTTTATGCAGTTTGCCGTCCTTGACCTCCCAGCCAACGAGGGATTGGAGCTCAGTCAGGATCTCATCTGGCGATTTAGGGCTCATGGTGGTCCAAGGTTTTTTTAACTATAGAACACTGGGCGGGTTTAGCTTCTTGCCCAACAACAAAAGTCGGCCCAACTGCTGAGCACTGAAATAAAGGTTGGTGCTTGCTTCCTCCAGCATTTGGGCGGTAGACATCAGGCTAGGGAGGGTATTGAGGACAGCCCAAGCTCCACTATTAAAAACCGTCTCCAACTCCTGGGGACGCACACTCCCCGAGAGGACTACCGCCGGGGTCCCGGTCTGTTGACACAAGCGCAGGACCGAGGGGACGATCTGTTGGGGCAAGGTCTGGCGGTCGGTCTGGGCCTGTCCCGTGATGACCAATTGGACTTGACGGATCTGTGCCAGTAGGTCGAGATTCTCTAACAAAACTTGAGCCGCCGGACGCAACTTCGCGCCCACTAGGGCTAATCCATAGCCGAGCCCGCCCCCCGCCCCCGTCCCGGTCAGGGTATGAC
>Ga0163145_1000746_pt1 | contig 11933 bp, 8 predicted proteins | sample OliLakLV9_FD_161683 | JGI IMG/M metagenome (GOLD analysis project Ga0163145, IMG submission 161683) | Freshwater microbial mat bacterial communities from Lake Vanda, McMurdo Dry Valleys, Antarctica - Oligotrophic Lake LV.9 | ecosystem: Environmental > Aquatic > Freshwater > Lake > Microbial mats ... | reverse complement strand
AAAAAAGTCACGATTGATTTTGAAAAAATTGACCAACGCATTATCACGTTGGACGTGCCGTTGCGAGATTATCAAGGTTTGGCGGACGGTCCGCGGGACCACGTTTTTTTCTGGGAAAGTGTGCCGAATCAGGAAGGTTTTACCTTGCATCGTTATAGTTTTAAGGAGCGCAAAGCCATTGAGTTTTTAAAACCCGTGCAATCCGTCGTCACTTCGCACGACCGCAAGCAATTGCTCTACCGTAGCGGCGATACTTGGGGCATTGTGAAATCAAACGAAGCAGCTCCCAAAATGGGCGACGGCAAATTGAAATTAGAATTGAAGGTAAAAATTGACCCGCCTGCCGAGTGGAAGCAGATTTACAAAGAAGGTTGGCGTTATATGCGTGACTTTTTGTATGTGAAAAACACGCACGGCGCACCGTGGAAGGATGTTTATAATTGGTACAGTCCGTGGCTTGACCATGTGCGGCATCGGACGGATTTGAATTATGTGGTGGACATCATGAGCGGCGAAATTGCAATTGGGCATTCGTATGTAAGTGGCGGCGATTTTCCAGACGTAAAACAAGTAAATGTCGGTTTGCTGGGCGCGGATTTAGAAGAAGTAAATGGTTTTTATCGCATTAAGAAAATTTATAATGGTGAAAATTGGAATCCTGAACTGAAAGCACCGCTCTCTGGTCCGGGCATTGACGTGCGCAAAGGCGATTATTTATTGGAGGTGAATGGCGTTGCCTTGAAAGTGCCGACGAATCCCTACAGTTTGTTGGAAGGCACTGCGAATAAACAAGTACGCATCAAGGTGAATGGCACGACTTCCCTTGACGGTGCGCGCGCAATGACGGTCGTACCAGTTGCGAGTGAAACCGCGCTCCGCTCGCGGGATTGGGTAGAAAGCAATCGGCGCAAAGTGGCGGAATTATCGGGTGGAAAACTGGCGTATGTTTACATTCCCAACACGGGTAATCCGGGCTACACGTACTTCAATCGGTATTATTTTGCGCAGCAAGACAAGAAAGGCGCGGTCATTGATGAGCGCAACAACGGCGGCGGCTCGGCAGCCGATTATATGGTGGACATCATGGCTCGCAAACTGCGCGGCTATTTCAACAGCAACGCCAATGACCACCGCCCGTTCACCACGCCCATGTCGGGCATTTGGGGTCCGAAAGTGATGATTGCCAATGAGCGTTCCGGTTCCGGCGGCGATTTGTTGCCCTACTTGTTCAAAGACATGAAAATTGGTCCGCTGGTGGGTACGCGCACATGGGGCGGTCTGGTAGGTACCTGGGATACGCCGTCGTTTGTGGATGGCGGTCGCATGGTCGCGCCGCGCGGCGGTTTTTATGATGCCAATGGCAATTGGGCGGTCGAAGGCGAAGGCATTGCTCCCGATATCGAAGTGCTACAAGACCCGGCTGCGGTCATCAAAGGCGGCGACCCGCAGCTCGAACGCGCCGTGCAGGAAGCGCTGAAGCTGTTGAAAACGGAAGGTGTGGAGTTGAAGGCGGAGCCAGCCGCACCGAATCGTTATAAAAGACCGAAGAGTAAGTAAAAATCTTCGTAAAATAATTTCAAGAGCCATCTATAGAGTTATAGATGGCTCTTTTCATTTTAAAATAGACTATCATTTTTCTATAATTGTCATTTATAAAATTGCGAATGCCTCCTGCAATGTTGAAATCGTAGCCCGCAACTTTGCGCTACCCCTTCGCAACTTTGCGCGACCCTCTCACAATATTGTAATTGTAGTTTGCAAATTTTTAGGAAACCATTTCCTTTCAGTAGATAAGCTTAGAAAAATAAATGTTGAAAAAATCAACAAGCATATTGGCTTTTTAAATGAATTATTTATATTTGTTTCATTATTGTAGACGCGGCAACGACGAGCATTACGCCCTGTTTCATTACTGAAAAAACAAACCCTAATAACACATGACAAATCCTACCTGTACCATTCTGATTCCAATAATTCTGGTTCATTTTATAGCAGATATAAACGCAATAGCGACTCCATAAAATGCGCAATGCGTGTTTTGGTTAGTCGTTATTGCAGTAGTATGATAGTTGTAATCAATAAAAAATGAAATAAAAACCAAATAGAATGCAACATGTAACAGTTTTTATTGCAGATGCTTGGGACACTCTGCCCTGCATTAGGTAGTTCAGCTGCGTTATCCGTTCTGTTAATTACTTCTATTTAGCATTAAAAAACCATTCGTTGGCCTCTGTTTTATTTCTCCTGGAAATTGGGATTTCTATTCCATTTTTTAAAACAAAATGATCATTTTTCAATGCCTCAATATGGTATCTATTCACTAGATACGAACGATGATTCCTGAAAAATTTTTTATCCATGAGTATGTCTTCAAAGTAAGCTAAATTTTTCGAGGACAACTCCCGGGAACCGTTTGACAAATAAATATAACTGTAATTTCGCTCGCCTTCAATATGCGTAATTTGTTTTAACGGAAATCTAAAAACACCGTTTTGTGTTGACAATACCAGTTTTTGATTTTCAACTGATTGTGCTTCGAGATTAGACAAGGCATGCTTAATCTCCAAACTATTACTTACAGACTTCAACAGACGCTTTATCGCTTCGTCCAATTCGCCTTCTTTAACCGGCTTAATCAAATAGTCCAAGGCGTTAAATCGAAATGCCTTGATCGCATAGTGACTATGCGAGGTGGTAAAAATGGTTTGGAAATTGATGTCATCTAACTGCTGAAGCACTTCAAAACCCGTCATATCAGGTAATTCAATATCGAGAAAAACAACATTGGGTTTTTGGGACGCAATGTAATGTAATGCCTCCTCCCCGGTATTGGCTATTCCTACAACAGCAATAGCGCTTGCATGTTCTTTAAGTAAATCATGCAAAACCGTTGCCATAAACGCATTGTCTTCTACAATGAGCGCTTTTAATGGTTGCTTTAATGCCATAGTTGTATATACTGAATTTTCAGGGTAAAGGTATATAAAACAGGGCGGGTGCCCCTCACCCAAATCAAAATAAGGTAAAAATTATGCAGCACTTCAGGGCTTCTGCGATCAAATGTCTGGTAATTTGAAGCGGTCGACAAACCGTTTGATAAATACAACTACCTTATGATAAGCCACATGCGGTCGCTTCGCATACTACGCCTTACTTTTGCTCAACAATCATTTAGCGGGCATACGAATTGCTCCACAAAATGAATCAACTAATAAAAAAACGATGATGCGCCATTTACAAATACATCTAAAATTTATCCTGATTGGCATCGGTATTTTTTTTACAACTATTGTTTTTGGACAAACCAGAACCGATGCGGAACTATTTGCTACATGGTCAGATAAATCGAAATCGGAAACAGCGAGATTAGAAGCAATCTTTGAGAGAATGAATATAGATGACATAACCTTTCAAGAACCTGAATGGTGGAAGAAATGGGAAAAGGAACTTAAGGAAGCCATTGACCTGGCTATTAAAAGCGAAAAAAAGGAGTATTTACCCGTGTTTTATATGTATTCGATAGTAGCTTGTGCTGGTAACAATGAATGTATGTGTACTGCAGCCAACAAGGTTATAGAAAGTGCAAAAATCGCCAATGCTTCCAAATTGCCGTTTACTTTAGTCGCATACATGATTTTAAATGATCAATGCAAGGAAAATGTTAAAGAGGAAGATGTGATCAATGAATTCAATAAATTTAAAAGCACTTTGTCAGATAGCCCTAAAGATATTACAATGCTACGGGAATTAAATGCTGGTTTAGGAAATTGGTATATGGGAAACAACAAATATCCAAAAGCGTTAGCATACATCCGGGAAAGCCAACGTTTATCTGAAAAACTACAATTAAGCGACGCCTATTATGCACATAATAACGAACTGCTTTCCGTTATTCATACCAACATAGGAAATTACAAAGAATCGGAAAAGTATGTTGTTAAAAGTTTAGCGTTATCTCATCAACTAAGAGATACTTTAAACATCGGAAGTTCATATATAACCATGTCAAGATTGAAGTTAAAGTCAAAAGATGAAGTACAGGCGAAAATCTATATAGATTCTGCTATGTACTTCATGAAAAATGTTAAGCAATGTGAGGTGTGTTATAATATTGCAAAAATTGTAAATGCGGGCATCAAGAATTTATCAGGCAACTATTCAGAAGCCTTAACAGATTTGAACGAGGTTGAAAATTTTTCAAAAGAAGAAAATAGTGGATTTAAACTGGAACCTGATTTTTTCATCGAAAAAGCCAATGCCTTTATGGGGCTGAAAAGGTATGATGATGCTATCAAGACGCTCAAACCCTCAAAAGATGTTGAAGTAAGATGGCTTAGAACTACCTCAGATCAATATGATATTTTACTAAGAGCATACGAAGCAAAAGGAAACTATAAAAAGGCATTAGAAAATTACAAACTATATGTACAGGTAGAAGATTCATTAGCGGTATGGAGAAATGGCAGCGAAGTAACCCGTTTGGAACTGGAAAATCAATTTACGCAGCAACAACTGAAATCTGAACTCGATTTTCAAACCCAATTAAATAAACAAAAGTCCACCAAAAACTGGCTCCTGTTTTTAGGTATTTCAGCCTTGTTGCTTGCTTTGGGATTGTATGCCAGACTCCGATATACCAGAAAAACCCAAAGATTATTGCAACACAAAAACGAAATCATCGAAGCCGAAAAGGAAAAAGCCGAAGCCAGCGAAAAAGCCAAACACCAGTTCTTAGCCAATATGAGCCATGAAATCAGAACTCCCATGAATGCCATCAAAGGCATGACCGATATTTTAATCCGGCGCAATCCAAAAGAAGATCAGAAAGAGTATTTAGACGGGATTAAACAATCTTCCGACTCGTTGCTGGTCATCATCAATGATATTCTGGATATTTCAAAAATTGAAGCCGGTAAAGTTGAATTAGAACAGGAGCCTTTTTCAGTCGTTGAGTTGGTGAATAATGTGCACACCATCATGCAGTTCAAAGCCGAAGAAAAAGGCTTGGAACTGCTGAAAGATATTCCGGCAGAAAACCTGACCGTTCAGGGTGATGCCACCCGATTGCGCCAGATTCTTATCAATTTAATCGGGAATGCCATTAAGTTTACGGAAAAAGGATTGGTTACCACTTCCGTAAGGTCAGAACAAACCGGCGAAAAATTGAATGTACACTTCACCGTATCCGATTCCGGCATTGGTATTGACCAAGATCGGATGGAAAAAATCTTTCAGTCTTTCGAGCAGGCTTACAGCGACACTTCCCGGAAATTTGGCGGCACCGGCTTGGGTTTAAGCATTTCCAAAAAATTAGTTGAATTGCACGACGGTACGATTTGGGTGGAAAGTGAAAAAGGCAAAGGCAGTCAGTTTCATTTCACCATCCCTTATGCCATTGCCGAAACTGCTGCCGGGGCGACCCGGGCGGAAGATTCAAATGTCAATATAGCGGATGAGCTCAAAGGCATCCGCGTACTGCTCGTAGAAGACAACCAATTCAACGCGGTGGTGGCGCAGGAAGAATTGGAAGACGCTATCGAAGGCATAAACATAACCGTTGCAGAAAATGGATTGATTGCGGTGGAGAAACTGAAATCATCCGCATTTGATGTTATTCTCATGGATGTACAAATGCCGGTGATGAATGGATTTGAAGCCACCAAAGCCATCCGGAACTTCGGCAATGAAAAAGCCCATACGCCCATCATCGCCATGACCGCTAATGTACTCAAAGAAGAAGTTGATCTGTGCTACCAGGCAGGGATGAATGATTTTATCGGAAAACCCTTTGATACCAATGAACTAATACAAAAAATTTTTAACTTAACAAATAAAAAAAGTCATGACTAACAACAGTCCAATCGTTTTCATCGTAGATGATGAACCATTATTAACCGAAATGTTATCGGATTACTTAAAAGACCGATTTGCGGGTTTCAACATAAAATCCTTTCCCACCGGTGAAGCTTGCTTACAAAGTTTAGATGAACAACCAAGTGTTGTAGTGCTGGATTATTATCTAAACTCAAAAGAAAAAGAGGCGGCGAATGGTATCGATATCCTGAAAGAAATCAAAAAGCGGAACAAATCTTTGCCAGTCATTATGTTATCCAGTCAGGAAGGTTACGGAACAGCCGCACAAACCATCATGTATGGCGCGGTACACTACGTAATTAAAGGTCAAGATGCCTTCGAAGATATTTTTCAACTGATTAAAGCGAATGTGTAAATGGTTGATTTAACTTTTTTAAAAAAGTTTACCAAAGATGATCCTCAAAAAATGAAACGCTACATTTCGCTATACCTTGATGTGGCGCCAAAAACCTTTGAGGAAATGCGAAACAACTTCAAGGATGGAGATTGGGAGCAGCTCCGTATTAACGCGCACTCCTTAAAGCCGCAGGCCGATTTTATGGGAATCAGCAGTTTAAAAGAAGCACTCATCCAAATAGAAGAAGCGGTGAAAATGAATCATCTGGATGGCATTGAGCAGCTGTTAAATGCATCTATTGCCTTATCCATTACCTCCGAGCACGCGCTTAAAGAGATGTTAAATCAAATATAAAAATGCTTACAACTCTGCATGGTTGTCAACCGCTTCCTAAACGTCGCGACTGACAGCCATGCCCCCCGTTCTGCGAAAGAATAAAAACAAAAAAGTAACAATAAATATAAATATTGGATGGCAACATATCAATCCCAAGAACAATCATTGACCATGAATGCTCTCGAAGTAATACCTAATAAACAGTACTTCAAAGTTTTGTCGACCCCTTTTGAAGCCAACAAAATCGTAGAGTATAGGGAAGAGTTTCCAGAATATTTTTTCTATGCTCATTCAGGTTCAATATACGCTTGGCAATTAGTAGAAAACCCATCACACGCTTTGCAGACTAAATTTAAACAAGTAACAATCAATAAAAAGAATAATACACTTGTATTCAACAAAGTAGTTGAAAGCTGTTTTATTCAATTTTTCAGAGCCAGAAATAGAAATATTACCAAAGTGAGAAACTCGTCGAATTGGGAGTTAGAGTTGAAGTCAGGGGGGCAAGATTTTAATGGATTTTCAACTATTCCTTTGTTGACTTTCTGTTTTCACCCGTTGTATTCTATAAAATCAGATAGACTAGTATTAGGATTGTCTGTTAGGATTTCAGCACGTTACAAGTTTACTATTACTGAACAGGAAATCAATTTAAAACGTGTTGATACTAGGGATTGGAAAAGAGATGAGCAAGGGAAAATTACCCCATTCTACGCCAATGTGTTAAAATTTGTACAAGCAACTAATCAGGACTATAATTTCAAGAAACATTTTGACGATATCAATAAAGAAAGTTTTGCCTACGAAAAACTTGTATTTTTTCATCAACAATTTAACTCAACAGTAAAAGATAATCTGATATTCCCAGACGGTTTAAAAATTAAAGATTTTGCTTTTTACAACTTATCAAATTCAAACTTTGGAAGTTCAGTTATCTCAAAGCCAAGGTATTATTATTATCAGGATAGGACTGCAAGGACTTTTTACAACGAAGCCGTAAAGGAACAAAAACCATACAGTTTTGATAAATTTAATGGCGAACCAATCAACATTTTAGTTTTAACGCCGATTATATACGAGGGTTCATCAGATGAATTTATTGCAAAACTTAAACCTGTTATGATTGAGATGTTTCATCTCAAAAACGTACATTTTGATATTATAACAGCCGACATCCCCAACCAAACGTATATTGATGCAATTGACCAAAAATTATCAGACAAAATATATAATTTAGCCATTGTTGTAGTTAGTCAAAAAGACAAGGAGGCTTTTACAATCCCCACATCGCCATACTATTCATCAAAAGCCAAATTGCTCAACCAAAAAGTGCCAACCCAAAAAGTGACTATTGAAACGATAAGGAAAGATGATAAAATTTTAACAGAAAGTATAGCGCTTAATATTTACTCTAAAATGGGTGGGGTCGCTTGGGCGATTGAACAGACACAAAGGGAAAAAATTGAAATTGTCATTGGTATAAGTTCTACCATAGATTTTCTAAAAAATAGAATAATCGGGTTTGCAAACATCTTCGATTATAATGGGAATTATTTGATTGGAGATTGTAGTTATTTGAGCACACAGGAAGACTACTTGGAAAATTTGAGACAATATTTGATAGAAGTAATAAAGCGCGTTATTGAAATTAAAGGAATAGAAAAAAATGAAAAATTTAGGTTGATTTTTCACCTTACAAAGGAAGCAGGAAAAGAAACCGAACTAAAAGCAATTGAATTTTCTTTGTCTGCATTTTCGGATTATCAAATTCAATTTGGAATTGTTCATTTGAGTTACGAACATAATTTGAGGATTTTTGCCAATAAGGGGGAGGCAGAAGTTAGTCGAGGGACATTTGTCCAAATATCCACATTTCAAGCACTTTTACATTTTGGCAATAAGACAAGAGTCCCCGTATTGGCTCGATTAGACCAACGTTCGCAATTCAAAGACATCTATGATATTTCAAAGCAGATTTTGTTTTTTTCGCATTTGTGTTATCGTAATTTTCGGGCTGCAAACGTTCCTGTAACCATTAAATATCCTGCACTAATGGCTAAATTGACTTACGAATTGATGCAAGTGCCAAACTGGGATCCGAAACAACTAAATCGAATTAAAGAGCAACTCTGGTTTATTTGAATTCTATGATAATAAAAGAAATAGATAGTATTGAGCAAGGCTTGCTTTCAACGGCGAGTGACAAAGAAAAGTTTTTCTACCAATTTTTGTTACAAAAGGAAATCCAGGCTAATTTAGAAGAGTTAGGAGAGATTGACAAGATTTGCTATGCTGCTTTTACAGGTACGAAAAGTGAGGAACTTGATAAAATAGTTGAACGAAACAGGAAATCTAAACCTGTTGCGGGTTCACATTTTTCAAGTAATTTGATTACAATGTGTGCGTTTGCCCTTTATAATAAAAATATTGAAGAAGTCGAATTAAAGCAGTTTTATGAAGTACATGGATTTAAAGAACAGTTCATGCTCTTCAAGGTTTTTGGGCACACCTATTTTCCAGTAAAAAAGGCAAGTGAAATAGGATTAGAGAACTTAATTGATATTATCCTCATTAAATCCGAATATTCCGAAGGGCGTAAAAAAATTATTCCTGTATTATCTAATTGTAACGATTTAGTTGAATTGTTTTTAATAAAATGTGTTTTTAATGTTTGTGCTGAAACGCACCCAAACAAGAAGATAGAAAACGAAAATGAATTTTTGATTTCTGAGTTTAGTAATTTTCATATAAAAATCACAAAGAGAATAGATAAGGTAATAAATTGGATAGTCGGGGTAGTGATTTTAGGGTTAATTCCTTTGATTTACTATTTTATTGTTGCGTATTGGCAACCCATGGATTTGGAGCCGCATTTAACCGCACTTGGGATTATTTTGCCTCTTGTTGGCGTTGCAGTACTTTTGGTATTTAAATTTAAAAGAACTTGGGAAGAACTTTTAGAAAATATTAAATTAAGTATAGTTCAACGATTTTATCGGTGGAATAATATAAACTATGTCGAAGTGATAAAATTGATAATAGCAAATCAAAATAAAGAATAAACCGCAAAATAAAACATCTACCCCAACCACTGCAAAGCCAACGCAGGGCAGCAAGCCAAACCGTTCGCCACAATTACCTTCTCAAAAATCTTTCCCTTTCCGTATTACATTCAAAAGACAGAATGATAGCCCACCTATGCGCTAATGCGCTCCCTTCCCTTGCTTTGCGCCGTGCTTTTTCGTATTTTCGCAGTTGAAATTTTTAATGATGGCAAAAAAATTAATCCGATTCGATTGGGCGATGAAGAAAATGCTTCGGCATAAGGCAAACTTCGACATTCTCGAAGGCTTTCTGTCGGAGTTGCTCGGCGAGGAAGTGAAGATAAAACAGGTACTCGAAAGTGAGGGCAACAAAGAAACGGAGGACGACAAGTTTAACCGAGTAGATATTCTGGTGGAGAACGAAAAAGGGGAATTGGGTATAGTCGAGGTGCAAAATACGCAGGAGTATGACTATTTCCAGCGGATGTTGTATGGGGCATCCAAAGCTATCACGGAACACATCAAAGAGAGTTCGGCGTATGCAAATGTGAAGAAGATTATTTCCATTACGATTGCTTATTTTGACCTTGGACAGGGAAAGGACTACGTGTATCACGGCACGACGGTGTTTAAAGGCATTCACAAGGGCGATATTTTGGGGCTTTCTGAAAAGCAGGTAGAAGCTTATAATAAAATAAAAGTGCATGAAATCTATCCGGAGTACTGGGTGATTAAAACCGGAAAGTTTAACAATAGAGTACATGATAAATTAGATGAATGGATTTACTTTCTGAAAAATGCGGAAATCAAACCCTCTTTTTCTGCAAAAGGATTGCAAGAAGCCAATGAAAAATTGGACGCTATGAAACTCCCGGAAAGAGAACGAAAAGCGTACGACTTTTACCTCAAACGCCTGCGCGACATCGCCAGCCGAAACCACACTCTTGAAATAGATGCAAAAGATTTAATAAAAAAAGCAAACCAACAAGGAAAAGAAGAAGGCAAACAAGAAGTGGAAATAGAGGCAGTCGTTGGACTTTATGAAAATAATGTATCTGTTCCGATTATTGCGAAAGCCTTAAAAATTACAGAAGAAAAGGTATTGCAAATTATTGAAAATCACAAAATATAAAAGTAAAACATAAACTATGCGAACCATCCTCTCATTTCTATTCACTTGCGTCCTTTTTCTTGCTCATGCGCAAAAGGACGTGCCAACTGACTACCTTTCCAGCGAATTTCACAAAGCGCGGCGCGAAGCCTTGCGTAAGATGATGCCCAAAAATTCGGTGGCGGTCTTTTTTTCCAATCCCGTGCGCAATCGCGCCAATGACGTGGATTTTCAATATCATCAAGACCCAGATTTTTATTATTTGACGGGTTATACGGAGCCGCACACGGTTTTGATGATTTTTTCAGATTATCAGCAAGGTAATTCCGGTGCAAAATACAATGAAATTGTGTTTGCCCAATCGCGCGACCCGCAAAGTGAAATGTGGAACGGGCGGCGGCTTGGACCAGACGGCGTGCGCGAGAAACTCGGTTTTGCAACGGTGATTGACCATGAGCAAGTAGCCCCTTGCTTTCCACTCTCCTTTTCCATATTTCGCAAGAAATTCATCCCGTTATAGCAAAGTATAAAATCCATCTCCAAATATTGGTTTTAAAAAGACTTTTGCCTCAGCAGCAAACCAAGATTTACACTTTGACTTTTTGAGCCCCATTGCTCCCACCGCACCACCAGCTTGCAGCCTTGTCTTTTAGGAAGGTGGAGCACTTGCCTGATTTGCCGATAGCTACTATCCCTTGCTTTCCGCCGCTCTTTTTCGTATTTTTGTAGGAAATTATTCCATCATGGCAAAGTATATTAATCCATATACCGATTTTGGTTTTAAAAAATTGTTTGGAGAAGAAGCAAACAAAGATTTGTTAATGGACTTTTTGAATCAGTTGCTCCCACCGCATCACCAGATTGTAGACTTATCTTTTAAAAATGTGGAGCAGTTGCCGGATTTGCCGACGGAACGCAAAGCGATATTTGACATTCATTGCAAAGCAATAAGCGGCGACCATTTTGTAGTGGAAATGCAAAAAGCGAAGATAAATTTCTTTAAAGACCGCTCTTTATTCTATCTTACCTTTCCCATCCGAGAACAAGCCAAACGGGGCGAATGGGATTTTAAGTTGACTCCTATTTACCTGATTGCTATTTTAGATTTCGAGTATGACGAAGCAGAAGAAAGGCGCAAATTCTTGCGGCACGTCCAACTAAAAGACCAGGATTGTGATATTTTTTTTGATAAACTACACTTTAAGTTTATTCAGATGCCGCTGTTTACTTT
>Ga0163145_1000740_pt1 | contig 11979 bp, 10 predicted proteins | sample OliLakLV9_FD_161683 | JGI IMG/M metagenome (GOLD analysis project Ga0163145, IMG submission 161683) | Freshwater microbial mat bacterial communities from Lake Vanda, McMurdo Dry Valleys, Antarctica - Oligotrophic Lake LV.9 | ecosystem: Environmental > Aquatic > Freshwater > Lake > Microbial mats... | reverse complement strand
TTTTCTCAAATCCCGTTAGATTGAAGTTAGAATTAGGGTTTAAATTAAATAGTATGGGATTGGTGAAACTGGAGGGCAATTATTGCAGTGCGAGATGCAGTTTGTATGAGGAGTATTTTTGCGATCGCCTAAACTGCAAATAATCATGATTTAGCCGATCGCCAAATCCACACTAACTTCAAATTCTGGAAATGCCAGCGGCGCAACTCGATCGCCCTGCCAAAATCTCAGCATTAAACTGTAACCGTTAACAGTCGGCTGGCGGTAAACTTCCAAGCAGTTTTCCTGTAAATTGACAATCCATACTTCCTGAATTTGCGATCGGGCATAAATAGGAAGTTTCACGTCTCTGTCATAATCTATGGAAGTGTCAGCTACTTCTATTAACAGCAAAACTTCCGATGGGAGGGGATGGGCGGTTGAATAGTAATCGGCGCGAGGTTGCAGCAATACTATATCAGGTTGCGGCTCAGTGCGATCGCTCAACTGGACGGGGTTCTGCACGTCAAAAGTAGCCAAATTTTCGGGAATTTGGCTGCACAGTCTGGCTAAGCGCCTTACAGAGGAAGCGTGACGAGTTCCAATAGCTGCCATTTCAACAAATTCTCCTTCTATCAATTCTACGCGATCGCCCTCGGAAAGAATCCCAGCTTTACTCATATTATGGTATTCTTCTACTGTGAAAAGTCTTTTGAGCAACTGCACAGCCATAACTCACCGTTCCTCTAAATCATTTCTTCAATTATAGTCAGTCGCGCCCTTAAATACCACTAATGTCTAAAGTCGATGAGAAGTCGATGAGAAGTCGATGAAAACTCTCTTGACTTGTCTAATAGCCTGGTGATTTAATAGAGATAGAGTAGAAGCAAGGCGCAGTATGCGAACTTTGCAAACCCAACCGCACTCAAATCAGCCATTTACCTGAAACCTGAATATCCTCGCGCCTCTCCTCCGATCGTGACTTGCTTGAAAACTACTCTGCTAACACATTTGGAGAACAACTATGCAGCTTAAGACAAAACCTCAACTCGATGCACTGAACAAACCAGCAGCATCGACAACAACTGTGCAGGTTAAGAAAAAGCCTCAACTCGATCCACTCAACAAAAAAACAGAATTGAGAACCATGCAGGCCAAGAAAAATCCTCAACTCGATCCACTCAACAAAAAAACAGAATTGAGAACCATGCAGGCTAAGAAAAATCCTCAACTCAATCCACTCAACAAACCAGCAGCATCGACAACAACTGTGCAGGTTAAGAAAAAGCCTCAACTCGATCCACTAAACAAACAAACAGCATCGACAACAACTGTGCAGGTTAAGAAAAATCTTCACCTCAATGCACTAAACAAACCAGCAGCATCGACAACAACTATGCAGGTTAAGAAAAATCTTCAACTCAATGCACTCAACAAACAAACAGCATCTTCAGTAAAAAAAATTATCCCTGAGAAACAAACTAAATCAGGTGGAGTAAGTTTACTGAAAATACTTTTTATTTGTCTTCCTTTGGTTTCGATACTTTCTCATATCATCCTCCCTCCTTTTCTGGATTGTTCCCAGAAAGCGAGGCAATCAGAAGGCAAACAATATGTTAGCTCAATTAACAAAGGTCAACAAGCTTATTTTGTCGAAAACACTCGTTTTGGCACTTCCATTGATGCCCTGGGACTCGGCATTAAAACTCAGACAATTAACTATAAATATTCAATCAGCGCTACAAAAGATGCTGCATTTAGTTATGCGGTATCCAGCCACGAAACAAAGAGTCTTACTAGCTATGTCGGGGCTGTATTTTTAGTACCTGTTTCCCCAGCACCTAATGATACAAAGACTACTGTATCCATTCTGTGTGGAACTACTTCTTTTGGGAAGACCCAACCGCCTAATCCTATCATTGAGAATGATGTTCCTGTCTGTGCTGCTGGTACAGAACCATTGACAAGGTAAATATCCACATTACTAAGAATCTCATGTTACCTGAAATTGTCAAAGGGTTCATCATCTTAGCTTGCATCTTCATTCCCCTCGAAAGAATCTTTTCATTGCACAACCAAAAGATATTCCGTCTCGGATGGGCAACCGATGCCACCTATTTTTTTACAGGTCATTTTATTGGCAGATTTGGTGCCATTGTTGTGACACTAACTTTGTCACTGATGACGAATTTACTAAACCCGGAACTGCAAAGCAAAGTAGCATCTCAACCCGTCTGGTTGCAGCTTGCAGAAGCAGTTGTAGTTTCAGATTTGGCATATTATATCGCTCACCGACTGCTGCATGAAGTACCCTGGCTTTGGCAATTTCATGCAGTCCATCACAGCATTGAACACATGGACTGGTTGGCAGCAGTGCGGGTGCATCCCTGCGAGCAACTCTTTACTCAGATTTGCAAAATCATGCCTCTTGTCTGGTTGGGATTTACCAAAGAAACTTTTGTGGTTTATGCTCTTTATTCGGCGGCGATCGCTTTCCTAATTCATGCTAATATTACTATCAAATTTGGCGTGCTAAAATGGTTTGTGGCTACCCCACAATTTCATCAATGGCATCACAGTAAAATTCCCAAAATAAATAACAAAAACTTTGCTGTTCAGTTGCCACTGTTAGATTTACTGTTTGGCACTCTCTATATGCCAGTAGGGAAAAGACCCCGACAATATGGTGTCTCCGATCGCATACCTGTTGGCTATCTCGGACAATTACTCTATCCGTTTTTCGGAAACATTAAAATGGTAAATAACAAATTAAAACAAGGTATGAGTCGCTATTTTCGACCTTTGCCTGTAACGCTTGGTGCGATATTAGTTGCGGTTAGTTCTCTGAGTGCAGTTTCCTTAATTAATCGCATGGATATCCCTACTTTTATTGCCAGTTTGAATTCCCAAAAAATAACTGTTGCCGAATTGCAGCAGGGTAAGTTGAAACCTGTGATTTTGATTGACGTGCGATCGCCCGAAGAGTACGCAGAAGATCGCATCGGTGAAAGTCCGCTGGTTCCCCTCATTGACATTGAAGCTGGATTCGGTGTCAAGCAAGTGCAAGCTATTGCTCGATCTAGTGTCACATCCAATCAACCTCAGCCAACTATTGTACTTTATTGTGCGCGGGGGGGACGCTCAGTTAAAGCATACCAAAGATTGCAAAAAACTGGTTTAAATTTAGCTTTCCTCTCAGGCGGTATCACAGCGTGGCGGGAAGCTGTACCTGCTAAACAAGATGCTCAAATATTGGCCCCAATTACTCGATCGCTCCCAGAGGCTGTCAGAAGTAATTAGTTAGTTAAAGCAAGAGCAGAGAAGAAGGGTAAGTCAAAAATATCTATCAATAGAAAGGTTTATCCTGCTGACTGATTCGGTATCTTGAAAATAAGCAGCCAGAATATTCAGCAATCTGCAAGGGTTGGCTGTGGTGGCAGGCAGCACAATCATCCGAGTTAACATAACTTGATTCCATGCAAAATACCGCAGACTTACTCCCAAAAATTGACTCGCCGAGTCTTCCCAAAAAGCAACCCGCACTCCCAAATTACGAAGCAGCCGATCGCCAATTTGTCAATTTGCTAGAGGTAGAGGATTTAGACAAGACGGTGGCAACAAAACCGTTACTTGTCAGCGATTTTGAAAGCGCGATCGCCTATGCAATTCAAGCAGCTTACCAACAGGAACCGGGCGATGAGGCCGCTCACCGCTTCTTGCAGCGCGTGCTCTACCGCATCAACCGCCTCAACTTGTTTTGGTACGACGATTTGCGCCGCTACAATAACGAGCGATCGCACTATTTGCGAGGAGTGCGCGATCGCATTGAAGAACCGTGGCAGCAGTGGGAAACCGCGCAAATCGACGTTGCAGCGCTGCAAAATATCGAGGATGTCAAACAAGCACTGCGCGATCGCGCCGCCGCCGATGTCGATCCAGAACTCACTGACATCGATCGCTACCTGCGAGAACAGATGACTGAAGGGGGATACAGACACCTGCTGGCGATCGCCTCCTTCGACGGTTTAGTGGAAGCCAGCCGCGTTTCTCGCATCATCGGCGGTGCCGGCAACGAAATTCAGTCAACACTGACGCGGGTGCTGATCGAAGAATACGGCGGCGGTCGCTTAGCCCGCAAGCACTCGACTTATTTTGCCCAAATGCTGGCAGAATTCGGGATGAGTACGGAACCGGAAGCCTACTTCGATTTAGTGCCTTGGCAAGTGCTCGCAAGCATCAACCACAACTTCCTGCTTACCGAACGCAAGCGCCATTTTCTGCGCTATAACGGCGGACTCACTTATTTTGAGGTGGCGGGGCCCGTCGCTTACCGCAATTATCTAGCCGCCGCCCAGCGTCTGGGCCTGTCGCAAGCTGCGATGGGTTATTGGGAACTACACATCCGCGAAGATGAGCGTCACGGGCGCTGGATGCTGGATGAGGTGGCGATCCCGCTGGTTGACAGATACCCGCAGGAAGCGTGGGAATTGGTGTTGGGGTACGATCAGGAGAAGTCGATCGGCGATCGGGCTGGGGCTGCTGTGGTGCGATCGATCCAAGCCGCAGAACGGAATTAACGGCTATATAGTAGGGTGCATCAGTCTTTGATGCACCCTAGATCTTGCACCGTTCTCAATAAGCCTTTGATGAACAACAGGCAAAATGCCTGTTCCACAAGAAATACACTCTTTGTGGAACAGGCCGGAAAGCCTGTTGCTGACAATGGTGCAACATCTTAGAGGCACCCTACCAGCGATGTATTTTAAAACGCTGTCATTAACTGAATTAGTTCGATCGACAAATCTCTTTGCGACTTTTGGTGCTTCTTAAACAAAACTCCAGCCAGCAGATAGATGTTTTCCGAATAAAAAGCCATTCCCTGTTCTCGGAGAGTGGCGATCGCGCTTTTCACTTTGGGTTCCGAACTATAATAGCCAAAAGTTAAAGGTGCAATTTCAAAATTCGCAACCGAGTAGCCTCGATCCAAAGCATAATCTATCAAACCCACAGGATTAGAATAGCTAGAAACCATCAGCAAAACTTCATCGCAGCCCAAAGATAAAAGTTTCTTAGCAATTGTCGAACCATCACTCCCGCCGTGCAACAGCGGCTGGTAAATCTTATCATCCACCGCCGGCAAGTAAGGCGGATTTGAGATGACACAATCCGCCGACTCGTATAAAGGCGAATCAAAAAAAGAGCAATTGTTGACGGCGTATTTTTCGCTCAGTTGATATTCCTTAATTTGAGACTGAGCTATTTTCCAAGCTACTTTATTTAGCTCAAATCCCTGTATTTTTCCGTTAAAATCCGTTCTCAGCAAAGACTTAATAACTGGACTTCCCTCTCCAGAACCAAACTCTACGATAAGTCGAGAATTGTCACTAGCATTTAACACTAAACTTTCCAAGCAGTGCGCGTAAAAATCCGATTCTTCCGGGCAGTGGAATACCTGTTTCAGAGGATGGGATGAAGTGAGCATAAATTCTGTAACAAAGTTGACTATTTTAAAAGTATCGAATAAGTAATATTCCAGCCATCTGTCGCAAGAGCTATTTTCTCAACTTGTCCAATCTCTCTCTTCCTGTTTTATCTGGTGCGATCGAATAACTATTACTGCCGACAGATTATCAAATTAACTAGATTAATCCGATTGACAGATTGCAATTATAGCGATTGCTGGTGAGATAGTACCTAAGCAAATAATTGTAAATTTTAATAATGTCAGATATGACCTTTTTTAATTATTCAGTTCCGCCTCTGCGCCGGAAACAGCTTAAGATCGAGGTTCAGGAGTTAGAAGGGCTTTGGCAGGTTCAGTTTCCCCTTGGCAAAGATCGATTTTATTCACAATTTTACACTTGTCTCGATCGAACTTGCTTGCTGTGGAGCTTGCTGTTAATACCCATCTTCGGCACAGCACAATTTTTTTCTGTGAGTTGGATGCTGCAAGCAGGTTTGTGGTCAGCGCTCAGCCTCGTAGGTACAGCAGCAATGGTAAGCATGACATACTCTTGGGTCAAAATAGAACGCCTGATTTGGGTGCTTTACGGTTGGGTACTACTAATGTTATTAGGATTGCTGCTGACCGATTTAGCAATTTTTCTCAGTTGGGGAAAAGTGTTGGCTAATCTCTGTCCCCTGTGGTTGGGAATGAGCGGAATAGGGTATTTGGGGACTGGATTTGCAGTGCGATCGCGCGCGCTTTTAGCAGCAAGTTTATTTCACCTGTTGGGGATTTTGATTTTGCCTTACACGGGCGGTTGGTCTTTCCTATTTACGGGAGGCGTAATGGTATTTAGCTTGCTCGTTTTAGCCGAATTGCAATGGGATATGCGCCAGCCTCTTAACAGGCTGCATTAACTCCTGTACCACCGCGATTGCAACAGCTATCAACGTAAAGCATTAACCGTAAAGCATTAACCACAAGTGATGAGTACATTGCTAATGACTGATGATGTCATGCCCGCTAGAATAACGTCACTGCAATTGGTTGGTAGTGAGGATTCTTCGTTCTCATCAAAATTTGAGAAAGGAAGCCCTCACTACACAGCGGATAGGGGTTATGTTAGCGGACACGATATTACTGATGGCTGATAACTAATTGCCACCAGACTGTACAGATTTGCGGGTTTGGTTAGTATCGTCGCCCTTGTGATACCACGTGCCACCTTCGCCTTTAACATATTCAGATTTTACGCTGTTCCAAGCAACGCTAGTAGCACCATCGGCGCTCATTCCATCTTCACTAGCGCTCTTAAAAGCAGCCTGAAAAATTTGTTTCGCCCCTTGGGGGAGTTATTGTGCTTCTGAAGGTAAGGTATCAAATTGTTGTTCTGGCATAATGACCTCTAATTATTAAACATAAATTAAATCTTATATACTAGAAGCCACTACTTTCCTCTCTCTAAAAGCAAGTTTAAGATTGCATTCTTATCAGTCCAAAGACAGATGTAATATTAAAGTTAGTGTGAAATATAATGCAACTTGATTGCCGTTGCTGGTTCAGCGGGATTTGGCTAATTTCCTTGCTCAAACAGCCATTAATCTGATTTCGGCTTTTTAACTTGCGAACTTAGAAAAAGCGATTAACATTAGATAGCCAATTCTGGCAATAATTCGATACAGCATACTTGATGTCTGTTTGTGAAATGTGTTAGGGAATAAGCGCTATCTGGCATAGTTTTGGCTTTACTATATCAGAGTTTAGCCGATCGCACTCACAAGCAATTCTGACGACTCAGCCACCCTGGTTAATTTAATCTCGCACGGGTTCGACTGGGATAGCCCTCAGTTCGCCTTCCTGTTTTAGGCAAGTCAAAATCCAGTCAAAAGCCTTGCTGTTTCGGGCTTACAGGCGCTCTGGCGACTCAAAACGGTCGATCGGGCGTTTTGAGATAATTTAGTTTCTGGGAAAGTTTGAGCGGTATTCTGCCAGTGCCCAAATTGCCAGCAGCAAGTTAAGGAAAAATAACGCTCAAAAAATTTGAAACTAACTCCTAGGGCGTAGGGCCAACCCAAAATTGACGGTGAGAAAATCAAGAATTTCTGTCTCAAAGCACCAGCCGCCGGAGAAAATTTATAGGAAGAACCGCGCGCTTGTCTCAGAAACCCGGTTGATGCGTATATGTTTCGTTACTCAACCCAAAATTTTTCAGATCAACCCGCTTTTTATCCCCCGTACACAAATTTTGATTTAGCTAGTCGGCCGCCCCATCAAATATCATCCACCACCTGAAATAAAACGCCATTTTGCCAAATATTCCTAAAGATGAATGGCGAACTTGAACGATACCTAATAGCTTATAAACTGTTAACGTGGCGGTCTAATTTATCCGGGGGAAATAATCGAGGAAACGGGACTAAATATGCTCCTTTACCTTCATTATTATTCCGCAGCAAAGGTTAGAAAAGTTGCACGTTACGCTGTCAATTTGACCCTGGGGTTTTCGCATCACCAGCGATCGCAGGATTCTACGCAAAAGCAAGCATTACCATGAAATCTTCTAAATTGTTGAAAGTTGTTTTAGCAAGCGCTTGTACTTTAGGTTTAGCAACGGTTTCCTTCGCAGTGCCTGCTTCTGCCCAGTCAGGCGAGGGTACTGGAAGCGGCACGGGCACAACCGGTACAGGCACGACTGGCACAACGGGTACGACAGACGGCACGACGGGCACGGGTACAACCGATACAACCGACACGGGTACAACCGATACGACGGGTACGGGTACAACCGATACGACGGGTACGGGTACAACCGGCACGGGTACAACCGATACGACGGGTACAACCGGTACAACCGATACGACGGGTACAACCGGTACAACCGATACGACGGGTACGGGTACAACCGGTACAACCGATACGACGGGTACAACCGGCACTGGTACAACCGGCACAACCGGTACAACCGGCACTGGTACAACCGGCACAACCGGCACAACCGGCACTGGTACAACCGATACAACCGGCACGGGTACAACGGGTACGGGTACAACTGGCACTGGTACAACGGGTACAACGGGTACAACCGGCACTGGTACAACGGGTACAACGGGTACAACCGATACGACGGGCACTGGTACAATCGGCACTGGTACAACGGGTACAACCGATACGACGGGCACGGGTACAACCGATACGACGGGCACGGGTACAACTGGGACAGGTACAACGGGTACAACCAGCACTGGTACAACGGGTACAACCGGTACGACAGACGGTACGACACCGACGCCGGCTGATACTAATTCTGGAGTTTTGAATGCTCGGCGCGATCGCCCCAACAATTTCGGGTGGCTGGGGGCCTTGGGCGCGTTTGGTTTGATCAACTTGTTTCGGAAAGGCAGTACACCCTCCCATCGGTAGTTTCGGGCGATTTCCTACGGGATAGCTTCGCTTCACATACTTTTGAAAACAACTTAGAGGCTTAGAAATTCATGAGGTAGAGTGCGATCGGGTTTGAGACGATCGCACTCTACCTTTGGCGATCTGAGACTTAGCCTAAATTAATCATTTTTTAACAGACAGGCGCCCGATCGCCGAAACAGGCAAGTGCGATCGGGCGATCGTAATTTCACCGCAGATTTATTCAAACAACACCAAATTAATTAGTCCTCAGTGTCCACAAAAACAGTCACAGCCGCCACAGCGATTAGCATTTCATCATTTTTATCATTCAGAGAGGCGATCGCCCTTCCTGGGACAATCATGCCTCCTTGCTCCACAATCAGAGTTTTGCTGCCGAAAGGCAGCACCGCCAACACCTCCTCGGCGCGCACTTGTTCCGGGTAAGGAACCGCCACTGTTACCTCAAACCTGTTATACTGATTTTATGTTTACACCTATCAAATGATGGGTGTATTTCATATCTGTAGTTCTAGCTAAATCTAGCCAATAGTCTAGAACTTTCCTAGAACGCTGTAACCCTTACCGAACATTGAAAACAGAATATGCAAGCAAAAAACACAGCACCTAAGCCCCTAGTGTCCGTCTATGCTGAGAAGGGTGTTTTAGCCTTCCGATTCAGCAGCAAGTACAATCCGTTGTTTGAAATCTTGGACGGTAAAGCACCGACTAAACAGCGTACAATGGGACTAGGTTTAAGAGAGTCGCCTGAAAACTGGAAACTAGCTCAATCAGCAGCACTCAGGATAGAACGTGACTTGTCAGACTCTGAAAACTGGCAGATACTATTTGACCCAACTTTTGTTAAGTACGGTTTAGCAGTCAAGTACAGTGCAGCAGCACTGAAACTAGCAGCACCTATACCAGAGGTTGAACCTGAGATAACAGTCGGCGCTATGTGGGAAGAGTATCTAGTTTGGAAAAAAACTGTAGTAGAAGAAACTACGTTTAACGCCGATTACAATGTTACCTACTCAAATATTGTCAAGGGTTTTAAATGGGACAAAGTAACAACAAAGTATTTAGATACTGGTACGAGTATCTATGATATTCGTTTGTCTGAAGTGACAACTAGCATGATACTCGATCATCCCTATGCTAGCAAAAGTAAATACAACTGTATTGCTTCTCTGTCTGAGGCCTTTACCCGGTTACAGTCGCAAGGCAAAACTAAGCTTACAAAAAACCCGTTTGTACTCGAAAGTAAAGCTGAAAATAAAACGGATAAGTACAAATCATCGGTTGATGCCGATGGTATAGAGCGTGAATGGTGGGATGTACCTGATAATGAATCTGACAATGATGAACGCGATAGACGCTGCTTTAGTAAAGCTGACAGAGACACTATCATTGATGCCTTCTACAACCATAAGAACGAGTCACCGCGTGAGTTAGCACCTTTAGTCGAGTTCCGATTTTTAACGGGATGCCGTAGCGGTGAAGCTTTTGCGCTACGCTGGCGTGACTGTTTTCGCGGTAAAGAACAAAACAACATTGTTTTTTCGCGTAGCTATGATGGACGAAAGAAAATTACTAAGGGTACGATAAAAGGTGATATACGTATCTTCAAAATGTACCCTAAGCTACGTGACTTCCTACTACGGATTAAACCTGACAACGCGCAACCTAACGATTTAGTTTTTACTAAGTTAAATGGTACAAGTTGGAGCTCGCCTGTTGTAGGCAAAATATGGCATATGGATATTAGGCCGTATAAGGATAGTAAACTCTACTATCCCGGCGTAGTAACTCAGTTAGTAACTGATGGTTTAATTGATGGCTACCTACCGTTTTATAACTGTCGTCATACTTTCATTAGTTTACAAGCACACGCTGGTACTGACTTATACCTGCTAGCTACGATATGTGGTAACAGTGTAGAGACTATCCAAAAGCACTACTTAGGTATTAACCCTGATGTGAGCGTTACTGACATCTAACCCAACACCTACCCTAACCCGGTAGGTTTTTTTGTGTCTATTTTACTTGTGACTGTTTTATATTTACTAATTACACCTATCAAATGATGGGTGTAAATCAGATAAGGTAAGTAAACAACACAAAACCCGCCCTGTTCGGTCTCGCAATGAGTGCCTACTTATCGACGGGTTTATGTGCTGCGAGTGCGGCAATCTTGGCTGGCACCTTATTTATAAGATAGCAGACTCATCAGGTAGTGTCAAGCGCGTTCCCGAATAAACGCTACAGATAAAACTGTCTCTCATAGGAAAGGCATTTATGTGTAACATTGCAAAAAGTAAACCCCTAGGTTAATTTAGGAGGGTTTTAATTTGAGGGTTACTTAGACGGTTGTTGTGTCACTTGTGATTTACACCCATCATTTGATAGGTGTAAAAGGTTAATTGCAGTAAACAAAACGAGCAATAGCACCTTGTGGTTTTAAATGTTGGTTGTGTTCATCTAGTTTAATCTTCCACCATCTACGACGACATCTATCAACTATGCTATCACCATCATTAAGCGCTTTTAGCTTGTAAGTAGGGACGTAACGATTCTTTGTCAGGTAATCAGACGTTACTATGTGTTCCCAATAGGAGGGCATAGAGGTGGGTGTATTTTCGTAACTTACATTCATTTTGTTACTTGCTCAGAATACTTTGCGCTTAAATCGCTAGCTGTTTTCAGTATAGGTTAATATATTTCTAAACCTATATGGTTTGGAAAATCAGTATATCGCTGTATATGCCTAAAAACAGGGAGACGAAATGGCTATGCTGATAATCTAATTTTTTCTGTACTTTACCCGTAACTTTAGTCAAGTTACCTAAAAGTTACATATAGTCGAGAAACAACGGTAAGATAATCAAAATCAAAACATATCGTTTTAAGTGACTAGGTTAATCAAATAAATAATATGTTAATGAAGCTACCTACCCAAATAGCTTCATTTTTTATGTTTAAACCTTTAAATAATGGCACAAAATAAATAAAAATAAAAGTTCGTTATATAACCTTTGTTTGTAGCTTAAGTAGCTAATATGGTTTATTTATTATAGCTTAACTAATTAGACTAAAAATGATTAATAGAGATTTTACTGACAAAACAGATAAGTAAATTTTATATACTTATGTAT
>Ga0163145_1000738_pt1 | contig 12022 bp, 10 predicted proteins | sample OliLakLV9_FD_161683 | JGI IMG/M metagenome (GOLD analysis project Ga0163145, IMG submission 161683) | Freshwater microbial mat bacterial communities from Lake Vanda, McMurdo Dry Valleys, Antarctica - Oligotrophic Lake LV.9 | ecosystem: Environmental > Aquatic > Freshwater > Lake > Microbial mats... | reverse complement strand
CCCCCAAACGGCTATCTGCACCCGGAAACTTGGCAAAATCCCATCTCGGAATTTTGACCACAACATAGTCGAGCGACGGTTCAAAGCTGGCGGGCGTGACCTTCGTGATGTCATTAGGAATTTCATCGAGCGTAAAGCCAACTGCCAGCAGCGCCGCAATTTTGGCGATGGGGAATCCGGTCGCCTTGCTCGCCAGCGCCGATGACCGCGAGACGCGCGGGTTCATTTCGATCACATAAACCTGACCATCCGCCGGATTGATAGCGAACTGCACATTCGCGCCACCCGTCGCCAAGCCAACACGATCCAGCACGATTTTTGCCATATTGCGCAGGCGCTGGAGTTCTTTATCGGTCAGGGTTTGCGCGGGCGCAACGGTTATGCTGTCGCCCGTATGCACGCCCATCGGGTCAAGATTTTCAATTGTGCACACGACGACAAAATTCCCAGTCACATCGCGCATGACTTCGAGTTCGTACTCTTTCCAGCCGAGTACGCTCATTTCGATCAAGACCTGACCGACTGGACTGAGCTTAATGCCGCGTTCTGCGATTTGACTGAGTTCGTCGGGGTCATAAGCAATACCGCCGCCCGACCCACCTAACGTGAACGAAGGACGTATCAGTACCGGATAGCCGATTTGTACAGCAGCGGTCAGCGCATCATCGACCGCGCCGACAACGACACTCGGCGGACACGACAAGCCAACTTCGATCATGGCGTCTTTGAATAACTGACGGTCTTCCGCCAAATCGATACTTTCCATGACCGCACCAATCAGTTCGACGCCGTGTTTGCGTAGAATGCCGCGTTCGCTCAACGTTTTGGCAAGGTTGAGCGCAGTTTGTCCGCCGACCGTTGGCAATAAAGCGTCCGGTCGTTCGGCTTCGATGATGCGCTCGATGATTTCTGGTGTGAGCGGCTCGATATAGGTGGCGTCGGCAAATTCGGGGTCGGTCATAATCGTCGCGGGGTTACTGTTGACTAACACGGTGCGATAGCCTTGCGCACGAAGCACTTTACACGCTTGCACGCCGGAATAATCGAATTCGGGTCCTTGCCCGATAACGATGGGACCTGAACCGATGATTAAGATGGTTTTAATGTCTAAGCGTTTGGGCATTTTAGACTCGTATCGGTTCGCGTTTGACACGCGAAACAAATTCATCGAATAAATACAGCGAGTCATGCGGTCCCGGCGACGCTTCGGGGTGATACTGCACACTGAACGCGCCGAGCGCTTCGTGGCGCAAGCCTTCAATGCTGTTGTCATTCAGGTTGATGTGCGTAACTTCGCCGCCTTGCAAATCGCTGTCCGACGTGACGGCGAACCCATGATTGTGCGCGCTGATTTCGATGACTCCAGTGAGCAAATTTTTGACCGGTTGATTGCCGCCGCGATGTCCAAAGCGCATCTTTTCGGTATGACCACCCAACGCCAGCGCTAAAATCTGATGACCGAGACAAATCCCAAATACGGGAACCTTGCCGAGTAAATTGCGCGTGTTGTCGATCATATAGGTGACGGCGGCGGGGTCGCCGGGTCCGTTCGATAAAAACACGCCCGCCGGATTCATTGCCAACACGGCAGCGGCGGTCGTGCGCGCGGGCACAACCGTCACGCGCAAGCCGCGATCGGTCAGCATTCGTAAAATAGTGCGCTTGATTCCGGTGTCATACGCGATGATCAATGCACCGTTCGGGTCGTAATCATGATCTTTGTACCATTGGGGATCGCTATGTTCCGTCCAGTTATAGGCTTCTACACAGCTCACATCATCGACCAGATTCGCGCCGCTCATATCGGGCGCGTTTTTCGCCATTTCGATCAGCGCGGCTGGATCGTGCGCCGCTTCGCCGTGCGCCACTGCCGCACGCATCACGCCTTTTTCGCGGATATGGCGTACGAGCGAGCGCGTCGCGACTTCGCTAATACCAATCACGCCTTGTTCACGCAAATAGCCGTCTAAATCACGCTGACTGCGCCAATTGCTCACGGTCGGCGACAATTGACGCACGACAAACCCCGCGACCCACACCCGATCTGACTCCAAATCGTCTACGTTAATGCCTGTATTGCCGACATGCGGCACGGTCATCGTCACAATCTGCTTGTGGTACGACGGATCGGTCAGAATTTCCTGATAGCCCGTCATCGATGTGTTGAAAACCAATTCGCCCGTTTGCACGCCATTCGCGCCAAAGCCGACGCCGGAAAACGTCCGCCCATCTTCCAAAGCTAAAAGTGCGTGCATAGTTTTAGCTCCGGTAATGTCCATTGATCGAGACGTAATCATGCGAAAAGTCACAAGTCCAAATATTGGAATATTCTCCATTCATGATTCCGCAATCGAGTGTGACCGTAATCGAAGGCGAGCGCATAATTTGCGATGCTGCACCTTCGTCATAATTCAGCGCAATGCCTGCCGCAAATAACTGTATTGCGCCATTACAGGTGGCGATGGTTGGGTCTTCCCAATCATTGGTTGTAGGATACGGGGCAGCAGACCAATTTTCTCCCGAACATATCCACAATTCTGCCTTATCGGCATCAAAAGGGACGCCCGCACGCCCCGCTGCCGCAATGATACGTCCCCAATTGGCGTCACCCCCATAAAAAGCAGTTTTGACCAGTGGAGAGGTCGCAATTGTATTTGCAATTTGGCGCGCCGTGTTCTGATGGGCGTTTCTTACATTGATCGTGATGAACTTCGTTGCACCTTCGCCATCACGGACAATACTGGTCGCCAATTCGTGACAAACCGCCAACACACCTTGTACGACACCGCTATCCACTCCATCACGAATACCTGATTGACCGTTGGCAAGTAACAACAGCGTGTCATTGGTACTCATATCTCCATCCACACTGATGCAATTGAAGGTTAAATTGGCGGTAGTTTTCAACTGAGCAGGCATAGCATCTGCTTGAATGGACAAATCGGTTGCCACAATGCCTAGCATCGTTGCCATATTTGGCGCAATCATGCCAGCACCCTTTGCGATGCCGCTGACTACATAATCAGTATTGCGGTCGCGCCATGAGGCAAATTTGGGGCGCGTATCGGTCGTCATGATCGCGCGCGCCGCCGCTTCCCAGTTCTCGTCACCGAGCGCGTCCGCCACCAAATCGATTCCGTGACGGATTTTCGTCATATCGAGCTGTGTCCCGATCACACCCGTAGACATGACCAGCACTTCATCCTCGCCAATGCCCAAACGCTCCGCGACCCAGCGCTGCATCTGGCGCGCGTTGTCCATTCCCTGCTGCCCCGTACACGCATTGGCGCACTTGGTATTGATAATGACCGCGCGGATGTGTGTGTTATTCTTCGCCAGCGTCTCTTGATCGACCAGCACAGGTGCAGCTTTGACCAGATTGGTCGTGAATATACCTGCCGCCACACACGGCGTCTCACTGTAAATGAGCGTCATGTCTAAAGCGCCATCGGCTTTCAATCCAGCATGAACGCCCGCCACTTTGAAGCCTTTTACGGCATGGATCGTCGATTGCACATCGTTCATTTAGTGGACGCTCCCGGCGTTGCTAAGAATCGTCGTCAGTTTGTCGATCATCGAGTCCACATCACTCTTTTGCGCGATGAGCGGCGGCACAAAACGGATCACATTCATGCCCGCGTTGACCAGCATCAACCCGTGTTGATAGCCCGCTTCGATCAACGCGGGCGTTTCGATGGTGAGTTCCAGCCCGACCATCAAGCCGCGCCCACGCACCTCTTTGATCAACGGGCTGTTGATCTCTTCCAACCGTTCTTTCAAATACGCGCCTGTTTCGCAGACGCTGCTCAAAAATTCTGGTTGGCTGATCGTGTCAAACACGTATTTGGCGACTCCAGTCGTGAACGGGTTGCCCGCAAACGTCGAGCCGTGATCGCCGGGGTGAATATGCGAGGCGACCGTTTCGGTGACCAAAATCGCGCCAATCGGCAGCCCGTTGCCCAACGCTTTGGCGATCGTTTGAATATCGGGCGTGACGCCGCTCGGTTCGCTTGACCACAACGTCCCGGTGCGACCCATGCCACATTGAATTTGATCGAAGATGAGCAATGCGCCGTGCTGCTCGGTCAATTGGCGCAAGCCTTGCAAAAATTCTGGCGTCGCTGGATAAATGCCGCCTTCGCCCTGCACAGGTTCGAGAATGACGGCAGCGGTTTTTTCACTGATGACCGCGCGCGCGCTTTCCAAATCGTTGTATTCCGCGACGATCACGCCAGGCATGAGCGGGTGAAAAGGCTTCTGATACTTGTCTTTCGGCGTGATCGAGAGTGCGCCAAGTGTGCGCCCATGAAACGCGTCCGTAAAGCACACGATCTCTTTGCGGTCGCTATCACCGTTGTCATACGCGACTTTGCGCGCGAACTTGAGCGCACCTTCGACCGCTTCGGTACCACTGTTGGTGAAAAACACACGATCCGCGAACGATTTGGCACAAATTGCTGCCGCGAGTTCTGCTTGCGGCGCGGTGTAATACAAATTACTGGTGTGAATTAAGCCTAGTGCGGCAGCTTGAATAGCTTTTATAAAGCCCGCATCACTGTAGCCAAGCGCGTTGACTGCGATTCCAGCAACCCAATCTTGATATGCTTTGCCGTCGGTATCATAGAGTGTGATGCCGTGTCCGTGTGAAAGCACGAACGGTGCGCGCTTATACGACTGCACAATACGTTCGTTTTCTAGCTGAATAATCGGGTTCAAATTTTCTGCGACTGCCACTGCTGCCCCCTTTAGGTTAGCTGTTATTTGCTTCAACAATCATCGACCAATTTAATCGGCGTTCGACCCATTCCATGGTCGCGCGCCGTTCATCCACCCACCCATTTGCCGCTTCATAACGGATCGTCGCCAGACACCACCCTAAAATCAAGGTCGCTACGTCAACTTTTACGCCGGAGGTCAAAAGGTGCTGTGCCAAATCACGACTATAATTCGACGTTTTGACCAGCGCGTTATACAACAAATGATGCAGTTCATGACAATTCGCACATAGCTGGATTGTCACTCGATTCTCGCCGTGCATTGCCACATCCCATAAGTGATGACGATGTGATGCCGGATAACTACAGGCAGAACACGCCGTAATTCGTTCCTGATACGTCGGGCGGCGGCGCTTTTTGATGCGTTTATATTTACGCAGGCGATAAAACCCAAGCCAGTACTCGATGATGCTCGCGCGCTCGTCGGCGTTTTCATGCGCCGCAAACACGGCGGTGAACGAATTGACTAGGTCATCCGCCTGCTTGTCGCCGTGCAATTCACGGATCAGCGCAAAAAGTTCGTCGATTTGGCGCTGCTCGTCTTGCTCGCTCACAATAAGACCTTAACCATTTGCCAACACGTACTGATTCATGTGCCAGAGGTGAAAATTGTACCCCTGTGCGCCGTCAAACCGCTTACATCGGTGATCACCGCTTGTTTTGCACCACTCTTCAATGCATCAAGCGCCGAACGCACTTTCGGGATCATACCGCCGAAAATCGTCCCGTCCCCGATCAACAATTCGATTTGCGGCAGAGTCAGCGTGGGCGCAATTCCACCATCGATCAATACGCCCGCCACATTTGAAATCATGTACAGACGTTCAGCATCGAGCGCACCCGCAACCGCCCCTGCAACCTGATCAGCGTTGACATTGAGCGCGCTATCAACACCCAAACATAGCGGCGCGATCACCGGAGTTACGCCTTGCGCCAGCATCGCGCTCAAAACTTCGGCGCGCACCGATGTGACCACACCCGTATACCCCATGTCGTGTTGGGCGTGACGCATTTTTTCAGCGCGGATCAAGCCGCGATCAACCCCACTCATGCCCTGCGCATCGAGTCCAGCGTTGATAAAGGCGCGCACCAAGAGTGTATTGACCGATCCACGCAGTACCATCTCCACGAGTTCAAGCGATGCAGCATCGGTCACACGAATCCCATCGACATACTGCGGTTCGATGCCCATCTTGATTTGCATAGCGCTGATCGTTTTGCCGCCGCCATGCACCACGACAACGCGATCTTTAATCTGGGCGACGACGCGCGCGAATTCGGCTAAATACGCGGGATCATCGAGTTCATGCCCACTAATTTTGATGACGAAAGTTGAACTCATAACAACGCCATCGTTTCGGGAAAGCCGAACATGAGATTGAAACACTGTACCGCTTGCCCCGACGCACCTTTACGCAGGTTGTCTGTCACGCTGGTGATGTGCAAATAGCGATCGGTGACCGGAGTCAAGCTGATCGCCGCGCCATTGGTTCGAACGACATGTTTGAGCGTGGCTTGCTGACCGCGCGCCAGCACCTTAACGAGCGGCTCATGGCTGTAGGTTTCTTCAAACAAATCCTGGGCTTTTTCGGCACTGAACTCATCTTTAAGCGTTACGTAAATACTCGCCATCAAACCGCGATCGACTGGTAGCAAATGTGGAGTGAAGATCAACATACCCGCTTGTGGATCGATCTTATACATTTCCTGTTCGATTTCACCGACATGACGATGGACACGACCCGGATTGTATGGCGCGAAATTGCCGAAGACTTCGACGAACTGTAAATTTGACTTTGGGTCTCGTCCCGCGCCGCTTACGCCGCTCTTGGCATCGACGATAACAGGCGTATTCGGCAAAACAGCGTGCTGTTTAAGCAGTGGATACAGACCCAGCAAAGTCGTCGTCGGGTAACAGCCGGGCGCGGCGATCATCGATTTACCAACGATATTGGCGCGATTGATCTCCGGCAGTCCGTAAGGCGTCGGCAGCAATTCTGGGTGTGGATGCTCATGGCTGTACCACTGTTTGTAGCTTTCTGGTGTATCAAGACGTAAGTCTGCCGATAAATCGATCACCTTGACACCGTGCGCCGCCGCCGCCGCCGCCATGTTTGCGCTCACGCCGTGTGGCAGCGCGAGAAATACCACATCTACGCTCGATAAATCGGCGTCATCCGATCGGATATACGTCAAATTCGTGAATGGAATCGACTCACCTTTATACGTATTCGACGTGGCAAAAACGATTTCGACTTGCGGATGATGCGCCAAAATTTCCACGACATCTTGCCCAGCGTAGCCAGATGCGCCATAAATACCAGCGCGAATTTTGGGTCGTTCGGTCATGCGTTCTCCTTGAAAATTAAACGGCAGACAAGAAAAAACCCCCTGCCTCAGGTCGTGAGGTCAGGGGGTTGGGTGTGCGTTCGTGCTGCGGACTGCGTGCTTACTAACGCGAAAAACCCAACTTGACCTCATGTGTCAATGGGCGACGACGGTATTCGCGGCGCGGGATATTTAGTATGTTCATGTCCGAAGCGATCATGACCAACATCCTTAGGCAATCTGCTAAATTATGCGGCATAGTAAGCTTGATGTCAATTCGATTGTCCAGCGTTATTGACGTTTGCTTGACGGCTATACGTGAGACCAGTACGATCGGACGCAGGGTAGACAGTGAGCGCAAAATGATTGAAGTAGATAAGCTGACCAAGCGCTACGGCAGTTTTACAGCCGTTGATCACATTAGTTTCAAAGCAAAAAAAGGCGAGATCGTTGGGTTGTTGGGTCCCAACGGCGCTGGTAAAACCACGACGATGCGAATGCTGACCGGGTTTATGCCACCGACCGATGGCAGCGCCAGCATTGCAGGGTTTGACATCAGCGACGAGTCGATGGAAGCACGGCGCAATGTCGGTTATATGCCCGAACGGATTCCGGTCTACCCCGATATGACCGTCAAAGCGTATGTGATGTTTTGGGCGCAGTTACGCGGGGAACGGCGTCCGTCGGCACAGGTTAATGATGTATTGCAGCGCGTGCAGCTTTATGATCGCCGCAATATGTTGATCCGCCATCTTTCCAAAGGGATGCGGCAACGATTGGGACTGGCGCAAGCGCTGGTACATAACCCACCTGTGATTATCCTCGACGAACCGACGATTGGCATCGACCCGCAGCAGGTGATTGAAGTCCGTGAAACAGTGCGTATGCTCGGCAAGGATCATACGGTGCTGTTTAGCACGCATATTTTGAACGAAGCCGAACAGGTCTGCGATCGTGTATTGATCATCGATAAAGGACACATCATCGCGCAAGGCAAACCCGGTGAACTGCGCGACAGGCTGCAAAGCGGCGCGGTAATTTATGTCGAAATTGGCGGCACGAACGCCGACGCCGCTCGTAAATTATTGAGTGGTATACCCGGTGTAACTGCGGTCGAAAAACAAGGCGCGGGCTGGCTCGTCAAGAGCAAACGTGACCATGACACCCGTGCCGAAATTTCGGGACGGGTCGCCAAAGTCGGTTATACGCTGTTAGAAATGCGACAAGAACAGACATCACTCGAATCGATCTTTCTCGAACTGGTTGGCAAGGACAGCACATGAGTACATGGGTGATATTGCGCCGCGAAATTGCGCACTACTTTGGCTCGCCATTTGCGTATTTAATTGGTTTCGCTTTTCTGGTCTTTACGGGTTTGGTGTTCACCCAAGAGATCGAAGTCGTATCAACCGCGCAAACGATTGCAAATCCGGCAATAATCCCGACGACGCTGGCGCTGCTTCTGGTGTTCATCGCGCCGTTGTTGACGATGCGTTTATTGGCAGAAGAACGACGCGAAGGCACGCTGGAATTACTCTTAACCGCTCCCGTGCCAGACGGCGCGATCGTCATCGGCAAATTTTTAGGCGCATGGTTTTATTACACGGCGCTGCTTCTGATCACGCTGGCATATCAATTCGTGTTAGCAGCGATTACGCAGCCAGATTTCGGGGGTGCGACGCTCGCTGTCGGGTTATTTTTCAGTTCGCTGACTGAAAATCAGATCGTCGCTGCATTTTTCAGCATGATCACACTGCTGTTGTTATGGCTGGCAGACGGTGCAGGACGCGTGATCGGCAACATCGAAGTGGCACGCGTCGTGCGAACGCTGTCGCTGCAAGCGCACTATGCACCATCATTCGGCTTTGGATTGATAAAAATGGAAGACATCGCTTTTTTTCTGGGCATTATCGTGATCATGCTGTATTTATCAATCCGCGCGCTCGAATCCGCGCGCTGGCGGTAAGCGATGAATAACTCCAACAATATCGTCATCACACGTGGCAATATCGGCGCGGTCGCCAGTTTATTTGGTTTTGGCGGCGTCATTGCTGGGATCGTAGCATGGATCGCGCAAGGAACGCTGACGCTGCTCGGTTTGACATTGTTCGCGTCGGGCGCGATCGGTTTGGTCATTTGGGCGGCGCTGCAACCGGACGATTTTCGCGGCTTCATCACCGGACGCGGCATCCGCTTTAGCACCGCGACGATTTTCAGCGCAATACTGCTGATCGGTATCGTCACCATGACGTATTTGCTGTTAGCGCGCGCGACGCTGACATGGGATTTGACCGCCGCACAGCGTTTCACCTTGAGCAATACCTCGCTCGATATTCTAGAACAGGTCAGCCGCCCGATCCAAATCACCGGGTTTTATAGCGCCGGATCGCTCAATTTGCGCGAAACCGACGATCAGTTTTTTGTGCTGTACGAAGACGCAACCAATGGTTTAATCCGCCGTCGCTATTACGACCCGGTAGAAGTGCCAGCACTCGCGGAACAATTCGGCACGACCTTTGATGGCGAAGTTTATCTTTCCTATGTCAACGGCGACGGCGCGGTCGATTTTTCATCGCTGGCACGCGTGCCCTTAAGCGGTACACAAGAACGCGATTTGACGCAGGCGATCTCACGGCTTTTATATGCGGGGACGCTGACTGTGTATTTCGATACCGGGCTAGGCGAACGTGACCCGCTCGATTCGTCTGCAGAAGGTATTTCGGGAATCAATAATGGCGTACGCGAAAGCGGCTTGATTACCTATCCGCTCGATTTGCCGCAGATCGCCGGAATTGGCGGCGACATTCCTAATGATGCGTCGATGGTCATTTTTACACGCCCACTTCGTGATTTGACGACCAACGAAATTGGCGTACTGGATCGGTATCTGGAGAACGGCGGTTCGCTGCTTTTATTGGCGGATGTGCTGTTCACAGATGAACTGTTTATGGAAGAAGACGGCGAGTTCAATCGTTATCTGTGGGATAATTTCGGTGTACGCGCGTTGAACCGCGTAGTTGTCGATCCAGTCGCGTCAGGGCAAACGCCGCTCGATGTCATCGGTGCGGTCATGTTCGATGAAACCGACTTTTCTGCCAATCTCGATCCAGCGATCAATCCGACGCTGTACCGCCTGATTCGAGCGGTTGATGTCAATCTTGAAAGCGCGCCGCCGGATATCGCCAATGGGCGGCTGTTCATGTCGTCCGAACAAAGCTATGGCGAAACGAACTGGCTAGCACTCGGTCAAACAAATACATATCAGTATGACGCGAGCAGCGATGTGCCAGGACCACAATCATTGGTCGTATGGTCGTGGAACCAAGCGACAGATGCGCGCATCATCCTGGTCGGTGACAGCGATTTTGTCAGCAATGGTCAAGTGCTGCTGCCGTCTATCGGCGGCAACGGCATTTTGTTCACCAACGCCACCTCGTGGCTTTCAGGGTTGAACGAACGCATCACGTTCGGTTCGCAAAACTTCGCTGTTAGTATGCCTGTATTCGTTGACGTACCGACACGTCAGTTTATCCGCTTCGCCGTCGTGATTTTGCTACCGGGCATCGTCCTGGTTACAGGAATAGCAATCTATGCGAGGCGTGTACGACGATGAAAAATCAGCGTGGACTGTTGATTCTGCTCGCTGTGTTCGTCGCGCTGGTCGCAACGTTCGGCATTTTAAGCAGCCTGCCAAACACCAGCGATGAAATCATCATCACGCTGACGCGCGTGTTCCCCGATCTGACTGATCTCGATTTGGCTGCGATTCGGCTGCAAAATCCGATCACTGGGGCTGAATTAACATTAGCACGCACAGATAACGGCGTATGGGTCGCGCCCGATCTCCCTCAACCCATCAACGCGCAAAGTGCAATCAATGTCGCGCGTACTATCGTACTGCTTGCATATCAACGAGCGCTGCCTGTACCGCCGGACAGCGATTTGAGCGATTACGGTTTCAACCCAGATGGCGTGCTGAACATTCAATTTGTCACCACAAGCGATGAGACACATTTTATAGCGGTTGGCAGTTTGAACACCCTGCGCGCCGAGTATTATGCGATTGCCGACGACCGACCAGACATATTTCTACTCGACCGCCCTGCCGTCGATTACCTTTTATTGACCGCGCAGCAGCCTCCCACAAATGAATAATTTATAAAATAGATACTCGAACTGCTTGACAAGGGTACGAATTGACGATATTCTGTTTGATTGCAATTATGAAGCGAGTGTTAAACAACACCCGACGATGTCGTTTTGCATACTCCCAGCCGATTGTCGCCACGTCTACGTAAGAATTATGCTTGTATTACGTCTAATCTAGAGTGGCAAGACACGTATCTTACCAACTAACGAGTGTTATAACGTATGTTTACAGTAATGGCACCTAAAGACGAAGTGCGGTCTCAAATCATGGAAAAAGCGCGGAAGCAGGGACGGGTGAGCTACGACGACATCCTGACAATGCTGCCAAACGCAGAACAGGATGTCGCGCTGCTCGAAGACGTTATGGACGATTTGATCGCGGCGGGCGTCGAAGTGATGCCATCGGTCGAACCGGACGAAGAGGCTTTTTTTGATTCCCCGCGTGCCCGCAAAGAAGTGGGGTTCGACCTTGAGTTGAATCCAGCACGCGAAGATGAAGAAGTGGCGTGGTTCGATAACGACTTGAACGACGATGCCGGGTATCAACAAGCGCTCGATAGCGACGATGTGGTCGGCTTGTACCTGAAAGAAGCCGGACGTGTGCCGTTATTGAAAGCGGAAGAAGAAGTTGATCTCGCCAAGCGCATGGAACGCGCTGTACAATCGCGCGCCCTGCTCGAAGAAAAAGGCGAGCTGCTGCCGATGGATGATGTGTATGATTTGCGCGATTTGATGCACGACGGCGAAATGGCGCAGGAGCATTTGATTTT
>Ga0163145_1000730_pt1 | contig 12142 bp, 11 predicted proteins | sample OliLakLV9_FD_161683 | JGI IMG/M metagenome (GOLD analysis project Ga0163145, IMG submission 161683) | Freshwater microbial mat bacterial communities from Lake Vanda, McMurdo Dry Valleys, Antarctica - Oligotrophic Lake LV.9 | ecosystem: Environmental > Aquatic > Freshwater > Lake > Microbial mats... | reverse complement strand
AAAAGAGTCAATCTTGGTAAACCTATTTCGCTTGATCGCCTAGCCATGTTTGAACTGTCTGAGCAAGAGGTCTTTACCTTTGCAGCCACCCAGAAGGTCACTACATGAGGCATAGGCGGCACGATGATGACGCCAGAGCCGACCATGAATCAGCGGTCGAAATTGAAGGAATTGAGATTTTTGGCTCAGAGAGCCTTTCTGATGACCTAGTAACAGGTCATTACCAGCCTGTTAATGACCCCCCTTCAGGTCTTACAATCAAGGAAGCGTGCCAGTTTTACAAAGTCTCTGAATCTACCATCAGAGGACGCCTGAAGCGGGGCGAGATCTTGGCTACCAAGGCTAAAACCCCAACTGGTGAGCAATGGCGGATTTTTCCAGAGGGGTCATTAACAGGTCATTACCAGCCCGTTAATAGCCTGGTAACAACCCCCTCACCTAGTTATCAAGATAATGAGCTGATTGCCCTTCTTGACCGTAAGACAGAGCGTCTTGAGGCTGCCATGCTTGAGATTGGATCGCTCAAAGCGCAGCTGCAAGCCAATTTTGAAAAGACCAAGCTACTAGAGGATCGGTCTAAAATGACATGGTGGCGACGTTTTTGGCAAGCGCTAAAGAGCTGACCAGAAAAACTGCAGCCAGCGTGTTAGGCTTCTCTGTCTCGCCAAACTAGCTCTACCTGGTCGTCGTAGACGGTAGCAACGACTAGATCATTTTCTACCACACACTCTATTTCTAACTGAAACTCACTTTCAGCCAGTTCGACTACTGTGCCGTTAATGTCCTTGGGTAGCTGGATTTCGTTGCCTTCAAAATCTTTGGCGGTGATGTCTGTTATTACTTTCACCACGTCACCAATCTGAAATACTATTTCTACTTCTGTCACGAAATCCTTACCTTTAACACTTCTTCACTGACTCAATGCTTATAATTCCTTCTGTGCCACTGTCAAACAGTATGCAGGCACAGACGCCGATAGTCTCATAATCAGCCAGTCCTACGACTTTTCCAGTTCCCTGTCTCTCGTGAGTAATTTTATCACCTACGGCTAGAAGTGAGCCATCAAGCCGCTTGTATGGACTTTTCACTATTTTTGGTTCGATTAATTGAGCTTCTGCTTGTGAATTTTCAGGCATTTATTTTCTCTATTTTCTCCAAACCCATCAAGAAGCTGATGAACACTGTATTTTCAGCAACCAGTCACCGCCCGTTAAAACAGTGAGTGTCTGATACCATCTGTTATGTTTCATTCGATGATTATTTAAAATGAGTATTGGCGCGGGTTTCGAGAGGTTAGTGATTTTACTTACCCCTTTTGGGGTACTCGATCTGCTCCGATCTCGCCTGTTTCAATCAAATGGATTCTCTTCTGCTAGGCACTCTGCATATAACGCTTTGTCTTTTTCGCTCAGCTCAAGACGCTGAAACCCAGGCCAGTTAGGTATTTCTGGAAGCGCCCGCTGCCAGAGATTATTGAAAGTGGTTGGATTAAATAAGTCTGGCAACTCAAAACCGTGGTAAATAAAGGCACGAGCAACCGAGAGACTACCAAGTAGACTAATGGCATCTGGTGTGATGTGCCATGGTACCTCATCTTCCCAAAACAGATAGGAGCCTAGTGCATTATACCTGGGCTCAAGAGATGGGTCATAGACCGAACTATCGATTATTTTTCTGTCTCGTTCTGCGAACAATTGGTGGGTCTGATTCATTACCTTACCTGCTGGTTTCGATTACTATGTTTAGTTTTTCAAGATACTGATCCCATTCATACCGAAAGCTTTTTGGTTGTATTCCAAGTTGTTTCAGTGATTTAGAAGCTAATTTTGCAACCAAAGTATCCTCTGGCAAAGCTCCTGCTTTGAAGGCTTCAAGTGTTTTCCGATTTGTTATGTTCTCCAGAATAAAGTGTTCTGTTGGTATTGCAGCGTGTGCTTTGAGACACTCTGCAAGCAAATGACCACCAGCACCCTTAGGCATCGAGCCCCTGTTTATATACTGGAGGACTACAGTGCCTTCGTTCTGCACGGAGGCCTGAAACCAGGCCATGCTATCACCTGGAATAGTTGCCTTGATAGAAAATTCATCGGTCCCAAGCTTGAGTTTAGGCATCTCAAACCGCTTAAGAGCAACACCTGCCAACTCCCCATCTGTCATATTCTCAAGCTTTTTAAGCCCACCAAAAGCTTCTATTTCTCGTTCGTTTAAAACCTTGTTCTGACCAGGAGCCAAGAACATTGGTTTGCGCTCTGGGATGTACTCCCCGGAGCGACCGACCATCTTAGCTACAGAATCCAGAAGTTTGTCATCTCCTGAAACCTTTACTGCAAGCCCTTCGGGTGTAACTGCCATGTGTTCGATCAACTTTCCTGCCATTCTCTCGTAAGCTTCGCGCCCAGAGGCTCCAAACTGGCTGCCTTGGCTGCCTAGCTCTTGCAAAGCTCCGACTACATCCATACTTTTAGCTAGCTTTTGCACACCAACACCGGTGGCATAGGCGCCCATGTTTTCCGTTGCCAGCTTGCTGACCAAGCGGGTTTTCTCTTCTGGGCTCATTGCCTCCCAGGCTGCGTTCATTCTCTGTCCGAGTCCAGCTATATCTCTGAAAACCTTGGTATCATCACCGTTGTAAGAAGCTGCGCCTATACTGCCAAGGTAGTTGTCTGCAACATCCCAGAGCTTTACGCCACTCACTAGGAGCTTACCAAACGCTTGTCCTGCCATTACCTGGGCATGTGGATCATTTTGGGCTATTTCTTTGCTGAACTGCCCAACCTGACAAAGCGACTTACCTAGACTTTCAGCTCCCTTAGCCATATCCACGACGCCATCACCAAACCCGGCAACTGCTCCGATTGCTATTCTCACTTGCTGATGGTTCAGTTCCTGACCAAAAGCAGCTAGACCGGCTCTGATCACCTGTGCTTGCTTGTCCCAACTTAAAGCCCCCAGGCGCTCCATCAAGCTTGTTTGATGGAGCGCTGGGTGCGTCTTACCCTGGTTCTCTGTACTGTCGAACAGTTGAAACTTTGGCGTAGCTTTGCTCTTGTTCAGATCATGGTACAGATCGGTAGCTGATTGATCTTGTCCCAACATGTGTGCCTGTTGGGCTGTTCGCCAATCTGCTTGTTGTACTTCGTTCTTGATCACACCACCATGCAAAACTTTCTCGGGTGCTGTTTGCCCGTCTCTTAACTTAGCTACTTCGTTTGTCTCGTCTGCTTTGTCAGTCATTTGGGCAGCTCCGGGCATGTAGACTTTCATATACCCTTTTTCGCTGCCTGTCATGTCATCGAATAGCTGGAAGTCTCCCAAGATGCCCGTAGTGTCTATCTTTGCTGCTTGTGCTGCTGTTAGCGATCGCATGTCATTTTGGTTCCAAGCTCCTGCGGCTATGTTAGCGTAGCTGCCAACCTCCAATCTATCAGCGCAGCGGTTACTTGTTCTTTCTTCAACTTCGTGACTTGGCATATAGAACCTGGTAAGTGGGCTGGCTGTGTATTACAGGCGAGATCTAAACCTCAGCTCATTACTAGGCTATGCTTACCGATTGGCAAAGTTATGGCATTTCGACAGGCAGGTTAGTACGCCCGTCGTGGTTTGCCCTTTTCTCTGCCTCTGTCTATACTTGCGGTCGGTAGTTGTTTAGGCAGATGGCTCCGCTAATGTAGTTGATATTGCTATAGCCTATAGACTGGACTGTTTACGATTTGTAGTGGTACGCCTTCATCCTGCCTTACTGTCGTAAGGGCGGCTGGCGCCGTTGCTCTTTTGCGTCTCGTTTCCCACTCGCCGCGCCAGGTTCTTCCGCCCTACGGGAGTCGCGATCTGTAATTGTGAATGTCAGCGCCGCCAGGTGCGGGTTCTAAGCGGTCCTCGAAAACCGCGCTATTCTCAGCACGTAGGCAACGTGCGCACAATTCGCGGCTGCGAGGGGTGGGCAGGGGGGAGCCTCAGACGGAGCGAAGCGCAGGCGGGTTCTTGTTCTACGAGGTATTAACCCTTTCCTTTTTTCTCGTCACGATCAGACAGTTTTGCCAATAATTTATCGTTTTGACTGCTTAGTGAATCGGTACGCCCTTTCAGTTCTGCTGCTTCTTTAATGGCTGTGTCCCTTTCTTTCGCTGCACTCTCTAGCTTTACTTCCAGTTTAGTTACTGCTGATCGCGCTTCTTCCGCTACTACGATTACTCGCTCCTGATTCTTGCTAGCCTCTTCTTTAGCTGCATCACGGGCTGCTTCTAGCCTGGCGATCTCCACTTTGAGCTTGTTCATCTCATCGGCGTGCTGCTTCACCTGCGCAGCCTGTTCTTCGCTATGCCTCAACTGCTGCTGCTCTTGGACGCCCTGGACGCTCTCCAAACTTCTCTCTAACTTTTGCGCCTGGCTCTTCAACTGCTCGTTAACTGCTGTCAGGGCGCTCTTTTCACTCATCGCTGTATTTAACTTGCTTTCGGTTGCATCTAGCTTTCTTGTGAGTTCGTCTAGCTTCTCTGCTTGTTCGTTATTCGTGTTCTCTAATTCTTCAATTGCTGATAGTGTCTCGGCTGCTCGCATCTCGGCTTCCTGGATCGATTGCGCTGCTTTCTCACGTTCACCAGCAAGCTCTTTAGACGCCTGTGCCATAGCCGATTTCCATACCGCATCAAAAGCGTTGACCATTGACACTGGCATGTCGGTTCTTGCGCTAGTGCTGCTTTCCGCTGGGCGCTCATCCTTCCAGACAGTCAGGTATTTCACGATCGAACTGAAGCTACCACCGCCTAAATAAGCATGAAGTGTTCGCACTGCCACGTCTTCCCCTTGCGCTGCCAGCTCGTCCGCTGCCTTGAAAATCTCATCCCGTGTGAAAAATGCCTTACGCCCCATGGTTTCGCCCTCCCGGCTGTTTTACTCCACCATTATAGCAGATAACATACCGTAACACTACTTTATTTTACGTTATGTTATGTTACGTTATTTTTTAAATAAAAAGGGCGGAAAGCGCCAGCTAGCGCCCTTCTGCCCTGTTACTAATAGCTTGAGCTATCAGCGGCGGAATTGCAAGGGCTTCTGTGGGCTTTTAAGGCTCCTTTTGAGGTTCTCGCGACCAATCACCCGCCGAACCCGTTAAAGCCTTGTTCAAAAAATGCCAGCGCGGCGGAAAATTGCAATTTACGCCTGTTTACCGGCGAGCTTGTTTTGAAACCTCAAACTAAGTTCTTGGCAAGACCCCGGATGTTTCGGCTGGTGATTTGCTCCGATCTCAGATTTCAGCAAAATCAAAAAATCTTTTCCAGCGAGCACCAAATACGGTGGCGGCTTCAAAACCTGCCGGCGGCGAAACCGTTCTGAGCCCATAAAAAATTTCACCGAGGAATACCGGAGCGACCGAAGGGAGTGAGGATATGCCGCAGGTGTTCCTTTTTGGTTCGAACATGCAAACGAAGTTTGCGCCAAAACTTGACCCCGTAGCTAAACTCGAAGGGAACGACGGCGGGAAGAATTTAGAGATTTCTGCCGTTTGTCGTTCCGCCGTCGCCCGAAGATGTTTAAGCGAAGGGAGTCAAGTTTCAAAAAGAAGACCTCGGTTGACGAAGTCAAGCGTACCGTTTCTGTTGCTCTAAGTTGCTCTAATACTGCTCTAGGCAGCCCGAAAACCTTGCTATGACTTGAATAGACCCCTGTCAAGCGGGGTTCCTCCTACGTTATTTGGGGGGTTCCTCCTACGTTATTCGGGGGTTCCTCCTACGTCACCCAAAAATCAGTTTACGACTTTCAGTATATACAGATGGTCTAATTGACACGAAATGCTGCGCCTGTCATTCTCACAAGGTTTACAGGAGAATGACAGGCTGATGAAACTTGTTGGGCAGATTACTGAAGAAGTTACTACTACAGAAGGCTTTGACGACTTATACAATTAGGCATGGGGATAGCGAAGCTGTCACCAGGTGCAATGGGTGCCTGGAAACCCAAGCCAGTAGAGCCTTTCAAAAACGAGTGAATTTTAGTGCTGCTTGTGATTGACCTATCGGAGCCATTCTACGTCCTCCAGTTTAGGCTAAACTTTGATGCAATGCGATTCTCCGGTATACACCACAGGTCATTTCTTTAGTTCCTACTTCTAGCAGCGTCGGTACTAAAGTCGAAGCAAAGACACCGAAAAAGTCTTGAAACGCCCAAAGTTCGTTCTCAAATATCCTCGTTTTCCTACTCTGGACAACAATCGGAACTTTATTACTTATGGCTAAAACAGTGCATCTACGCTATTACTAATGGCGGAACCATTAGCCCTGTGGCGCTTAAAGGCATGTTGATGACTTTGCATCTGGTAACAGCTTCGCTATCCCAGAGCCTTCTTGTTCCTCGACTACACAACAGTCGGTTCCAGCGATGGGACATCCGTTCGGCGCGCACCCTGCTCTGCGAACGGGAGTGCTCCCTTCGATGGGGTCTATGATGACTCTCAGTCCGGCAACGTTCTAATTTGCAATGGTAGTACCGTCGCAACAAGATATGCTGGACTCAGAAACAGTCAAATAGTTCAAGCTGCAACGGCAATAATGAAAAGAGCTGCAGCGGATACATTCTATGCAGGTGGCTACAAGGAGCTATTTGCTCAATCGTTTGCATATCAAGCCTACTCTCTCGGAATGACAGCCTCTAGCGTGTATTTCAGAACTGCTGACGGCGTGTTTGGAAACGCCAATGTCAGTTACTTTGCATGCACCCAAACTTGGGCTACCGATCTGGTTGGCGGACAAACGACACCTCCTTCACCTTCGCCAAGCAATCCGACAGGGCACGGCTACCCAACCACATGCGGTGATGCAGTACTTCCCTGGTACGCAACACAACTAAACAACCAGTAAAAGGCTAGATTATAGTTTTAGTGGGAATGCAACCATCTTGCATTCCCACTTTTCTGTTCTTCTTCTGGAGAAAGCAAACTCAGAGGAAGAACAATTATGCTAAACCTATTAAAAGTTGGGGGGAATGAAATTGTGAACTGTAGAAATCTAATTCTATGTGGATTGTGTCTAGCCGCTGTATCAGTGTTGCCAGAAGCAGAGTGTTCTGAATGCGGTGTGCGGCACGGGCGAGTACCCGTTAGTGAGTTTACAAAAAAACAAGGCAATATGAATCACGATGCTTGGTTCGCTGATTGTCAACGACGAATTAGTCGACGGTGGGGAGAGAAGATTGATGCTTTATCAGATAAGCCAATTACTTGTACCTTCCGCTTAGATTCTAAAGGCGAAGTGAATGAATTAAAAATAGTACGTTCTTCCAAAATACCCGAAATAGACGAAGCTGCCTTAGCTTTCATACGGAAAGCAGCGCCTTTGCGTGTACCCGCATTTAAAGAAGCTCTAGAGAAAACCATTACTGTTCAGTTTTTGAAATTTCCTCAAACCAAAGTGAGACTGGGGTCGGAGTAGCAATGGAACGAAAAGTGGCGCTGCCCTAAACCCTTGTTATTAAGGCATTTGCAGAAGTAGGCAAAGTGCGCTTCGATTCGGAAAACTGATCTCAATTCGGCTAATTTTGAAAATGCAATCGAGAGTGGTTTTCGAACAGCGCAGAACCTGAATGCATTTGTGGCAGCTTATTTTGGTAAGCAGCATCGAGAAAATAATCTGCGTTATCGGTCATTGGATCTTCCGAGCTGAATAAGGTGGATTTACCAGATCTTGGATGATTTCATGGTAGCAGTACTTGTGTGTTGTATCAATTCAATCTCAATCTTTACTGCCGTTTGCCACCATATGTGGTACTAAAATAAATAAATTATTCCCAGCTTTTTTAGCCTTATTTTATACTACACGACTTAGTTGACTGAGTGCCCCAAAAATAGTTGATTACAGGGTTTATCAGCCCCCCGCTCAATTTCTGACGGGAAGGCACCAAAAAATAAAGTCTCGAAGCCATTGCCTAGCTATGCTTTCCAGCTTTTGCAAAAATGCTCAAATACATAATATATATTATCAGAAGCTCGGGTTGAATCTCTCAAAATGACCACGGGTTCAGCTTCTAGCTGTTTTTAGTAAACCACCAAATCCGGTGCCTGCATTTAAACTTCTATAGAATTTTTGAGCCTTGATCTTTTCCGACAAACCACTGGCCAAACCTTGTCCACCACGTCTGCCTTTCTGCGACCAATTCAGCTTTCAGTTGTTGAATCTGCTGTTCTAGAGTTTCTACTTTTGTGGCCTTTGCTGACAAATCAGGAAGCAGTTTTAGTTGCTGTTCTGAATTAGAAAGTTGCGCTTCTAGATACCCATTTCGATAGGTAGCCGCTTCTAATTTTTCTTGTAGAGTCTCAATTTGATCATGATAGAACCCTGTAAATTGGGCAAGTGCATGAGCTGTCAGGGCTGATCTGTCATCCGTCTTGTCTTCGGTAGCTACGGACTCAACATCTGTCATGTCAATGTTAGAAAATACAGTGTCGTCAGTTGCCTCAGCACTGCTCGCTGTCATGTCGTCACTGGACACAACATAGATACGCCATTCAGGACCACGAGGACCAGTAACCTTGAATCCCTTCAATTTGCCATGTTTTAAATGCCGCTGAACTGTTCGTTCTGATAGATTTAATCTCTTGGCAGCTTCGTCCAGTGTCATGACTTGCTGTTCGGGCTTGTCGTGACAAGAAAAAAAGTCATCTAAGCCTGTCATGTCTAGGCTTGTCGTTGGTGCGATTCTGTCAGCTTCTTGGGGCATGTCGTTGGTGTCGTTTCTAGTCGTGACTACGCATGAACTATAAACAGAATGTCATGCCTTGTCTAGCCACTATCCGTGGTGCGTATGCTTGTATATAGGAGTGGTGCTGTCCGGCTATACCTGAAAAGCCAAGCCAGTTCCTTGATCCCAGAATCGATCCAGCGTAACATCTGAATTAGGTTCAAATTTTTGCCACCGCTTGTGGCACCAGGAGCAAAAGCTTACTAATAAAAAACACCGCCTGGGGCGATGCTTTGTAAAACCTATTAGCCGGATTTCGCGGTTCAAATTGTCAGAAAGCTTGCTTGGGAAGGCGTTGCTTGTTGTACAAAGAATACGCGATACATCCGGCACAGTCAAGCACGAGTTTTTTCGGGCAAAAGGCAGAGTGTGTCGGGTTCTTTAGTATTCAAAAAGCCCGCTCGGAAGAGTGGAATTAATCAATCATTTCGGCAGGCTTTCTTGTCGCTATATCCAAACCGGCACCAAGGGATATTGAAGCCGAGCGGCTGCAAGAGCTGGATGACGATGAGCAAACACGCGCAGGTGTCTGATGACACTCTCTTGGGTGCTGTTGGACTTTCTGATCAAACCATCTGGGGATGTAGATGGGGAGCCGCTACGCGCTTTGCCGTCCTCGATATAGACAAGAATAGTCAGTATCATAATGAGCTTGGATTAGCCCGGCTGCGCCATTCTCTTGCATCTATCGGACTTGATGCCCCTAAGTTATATCAATCAAGTGTCAGCCAGGGCTGGCACTTGTACCTCTTTTTTGATGAGTGGGTTAATTCTGAGACATTGCAGAAGACGCTCAGGCAGTGGCTTGTCGCTCAAGGCTACGTAGTTAAACAAGGACAGTTAGAAGTCTTCCCTTCTAACAATGGGCTTAGACTGCCCATGCAGCAGGGCTTTGCCTGGCTCGATGACCAGGGCGCTCTTGTCTCCCGACGGGAAGACAAAACCACAGACGAGGCAATAGCTACATTTCTGGACGACCTGGACGCTAATGGCCATGCCTTGCTATTGGTGCAAAGCCGCATAGCTAGCCAACTTGAAGAGTTGACAAGAAAGGCGGAGCAGGCACAAAACAAACTTTGTGAACCTAAGCAAGAGCCAGCTGAAGACAGCTTTTCAGCCCTCTTTACTAAGGCTGGAATGATCCCCGAGGTCTACAGTTTCGGTCAGGCGTACTGGCAGACCGGGCTAACTAGCCCTAGTCAGAGACACCACGCAATACTTTGCCTCGGGCATTACCTCTGGTATGGAGACGAGGAAGCAGGCGTCAGAGCCCTGCCTGGCGTTGCTCGTGCTGACGAGCGGGCCGCTGTAATTGAGGCTTGGCTAAAAGAGCACCATAACGGCAAGTCTGAGGCTGTTCTTCAGGGTGATTGGAATGAGATAGGAAGTGACATAAAGCGGGCTTGTAATTGGACGCAGCAACAAGGCTCAGAGACGCTTCAAGAAAGCTATCAAGTAACTGATCGAGCCATTGATCGACTAATTGGTCTGACTAAGGAAACGGGCCGTCTCTGGAGCCCTGACGATTTTAAAAAGGGCAATATCAGACAAGAAGAAAAGGCTAGAGAAAAAATTAGAGCAGCCTTGCTGCAACTCATAGAAGCTGGTCGGCGGGTGACCTTACGAGGACTGGCAAGGCAGTCAGGCTGTGATCATAAGACTGTTAGCAGGCATGCTGACATCTGGGGAATTTTTAGGTTGTCAAACGTGGGAAGCGATCTTAGCTTGCGCCAGGGGGGTACTGGCGCCTTTTTGTTGCCTTTTTCTGGGTTTTGTTCTGAGAAAAAAGATTTAGATCTGTCCTATCAGTCGGAGTCAATTCCATTCTCGTTGTCTGATTTTGGTGTTGTTGTTTTGGCTTCCGCTGAACTTCCTTGGAATGCGCTTTGCGCTGATTTTTCTATGGAGTTTGACTCCCTACGCTTAAAACTCTCTGGAGCGACGGCGAACAACTCAACGGCAACTAGTCCCGAGACTTTCCCGCCGCCGCTTCCTACAAGTTTAGCTACGGGGTCAAGCTCTGGCGCAGGCGTTGCCTGCATGTGGCTCAAGGCTGGTGGAATGGTTTGCTCCTTAAACGGTTTCCTCCCCAGCTCCGCAAAGCCTCCGCTGGGTCCCCTCCATTTACCCCAAACCTCTTTTTGTACGGCGCTCTGCGCTCGCTCCTGCTGTCGCTCTGAAGGAACAAAGCCAGCTGCAATTTTTTCTATGGGAAGCTCTGGACGCCAATCTAACCGCAACTGTTTAGAGTTTGGTCTGGGAGCTGGTTTTAAGCCACAAGGGGAACAGCTATATCAACTTCGTCCCAGGGCACCATGAGTTTTTGTTCTTCGTCCTTCTGGATAATCTCAAGTTGCGTCAGTTGTTTAACATCCTCGTGAACGTTGGCATAGGCGCGGTTTAGCAAGGTCGCCAATTTTCTGCAACTCAGAGGCCCGTTTTTCTTGAGGTACTTAAGCAGCTCCATACGCTTTGGAGAGAGCGCACTGAAAAGGTCTTCTTCACTTGTGAAATAGACACGGTGAATAGGATCTTCTGAAGGTGCGCCAGCCTCGGCTTGTTTAAACGTAGTGCGTACAGCCTTCTTGAAGTCGTCCAGGCTACAAATAGATATCAAAATTTTGCGGTTATTCATGTTGATTATTCTCCAAAATTTCATCCACATCGCGCCAGAAGTCATCTAGTAAAGTGTCAATATCCTTGAAGGTATAAGGCTCTTGCTCAGTGCCTATGTGCTTATGATCGCCTTTGCCTTTCTCGTTATCGTATCTAATTAGTGTGGCACCAGCAGCGGTGCAGTAGTTAAGCCTGTACTTGAGCCCATGGGGTCGCTCGTTTGACTTCTCGGGCAGTAGCCAGATAACAACGGATACCAATGAGCCGTCCGGGAGTTTGATTTTTTGGTTAGCGTACTGCGTTGCCTTCATATAGCCCATTATACTATATAGCCTGTGACACTATCAAGTTAAATCGTTGCGGCATTACCAGAAGTTACTGAAACAGCTTTGGGCGCTGGCGGCATCTGCCGTTATTACGCGCGTACACGTTACGGGCGCGCGCGATAGGCGGCTCGATAGCGAAAAAAACTCTCAAAAATTGGTAATAATGATAATAAAAATGGTAATAATAAAAATAATGGTAAAAATAAAATAGGTAAAAAGTGATATAATAATGAAGTGGGTGAGAGCGAGGGGTAGTGAGATGGCGCGTAGACGGGCGATTGAGGCAGATGAGCTTTTCGAGACAGCAAACCGGCTCCAGGCGGAAGGCAAAGACGTTAATGCCACCGCATTGCTAGATGCTCTGGGCGGCGGTAGTTTGCGGACTATATACAAGCTTTTGGAAGCCTGGCAGCAGCGGCGCCCGGCGATGGTAATAACTGCGACTGACGAGATCCCGGCATCGGTGCAGG
>Ga0163145_1000697_pt1 | contig 12579 bp, 11 predicted proteins | sample OliLakLV9_FD_161683 | JGI IMG/M metagenome (GOLD analysis project Ga0163145, IMG submission 161683) | Freshwater microbial mat bacterial communities from Lake Vanda, McMurdo Dry Valleys, Antarctica - Oligotrophic Lake LV.9 | ecosystem: Environmental > Aquatic > Freshwater > Lake > Microbial mats... | reverse complement strand
TGCGACGGTTGCTCTGGGAAGAAGCACAAAAAGCCTTATCAGAAATTGAGAATGGACAAACGAATTTCACGATTCCGGTTTTGATCGAGTTGCGCGATCGCCGTCAGGGTTCTGTCGTCAACTGGATGCAAAAATCATTGCGAAGAGTCCGAATCAGCGCAGAAGCGATCGAGGATTTACTCCTAAATCGACGATTTCTGCTGCTGTTTGATGGCGTGAATGAGGTGCCCTCCCCCGATGTTTGGTCAGCCCTGGATGAATTTCAACGCGATCGTGACTTTCGCACCAATCCCCGCATCTTCACCACCCGCGAATTGGGAGCCGGATCGGACTTAGGCATCGAGAAAAAGCTGGAAATGCTGCCGCTAACTGAATCTCAAATGCGGCAATTCATCGAGAACCGCTTACCCGGACGAGCCGAAAACCTACTGCGACAACTGAAAGACCGTCTACGGGAACTGGCAGAAACTCCTCTTCTGCTGAAAATACTGTGCGATGTAGTGCAGGAAAGCCCCGATGGACAACTGCCACAGAATCGAGGCGAATTGTTCCGGTTAGAGTTTATCCGACGCTACGAAAAATTCAAACCCTCTCATGCCTTGCCTATCTCAGGCGATTCACGCCGTTTCACCTCAGAACTGCTCCAGCATCTTGCTTTCACAATGACTCAGGGAGATCCACACACCGATCCCTGCAAACCGACTCCTTCCTGGTTAATCATCTCCAAAGCGAAAGCCGAGAAAATTTTAGAAGATTACCTCACCGATCGCGTTGAAGCTCCGGCTCAAAATGCCAAAGCATGGCTGGAAGACCTATTGAGATTTAAACTTTTGGTCGTCAAAGATCTTGAACACATCGAGTTTATTCATCAACTGTTTCAGGAATACTATGCTGCTGAAAAACTATTAACGTTGCTTTCCACACTTAGCGATCGCAAACTGAAGCAAGATTATTTGAATTATTTGAAATGGACGGAAGCGATCGCTTTCATGATGGGTTTAGTAGAAGATCAAAAGCAATCCATGCGAATAGTTACTCTAGCTATAAAAGAGAATTCCAAACTTCCAACAGTTGATTTGATGTTAGGCGCAAAACTAGCGGGAAAGGTGAGATATGAAATCCAGGCTCAGACTATCGAGATTGTAAAAAAATTAGGTGTTCCAGAGTGGTTGCAAATTGAGCTTTTAGATAGAACTCAATCGAGCAGCGGCACCTTAATGCTTCTTGATTTAATGAAATCTTACATATCAAATCTTGCTGGTTTTAGCGAAGATTCACAACTTGATTTAACTCCGCAAATTGATTTGATTTTTAGAGGGACTTATGCACTAGCAAAAACTACAAATCATCAAATTGTTTTTGACTTGTTAGAGCACCTTGAAAAATCAAATTTTCATGTACAGTATCCAGAAATCTTTAGATATTTGACAATCCACGTATTAGGAGAAACAAGAAACGATTTATTTTTACCTATGTTGCTTGAGCAGTTTGAAAAAGCGAACTTACGTATACAAAAAATATATTTATCTAGAGACACTAGTAGCAACTCAGAGTTTCTCATTGATTATGAGAATGGTTTGATTCAATTTATAGTGGAGACACTTGGTAAGATTCCTTCTGAGAAAGCTATTCCAACTCTTCTCAAAGCATTTAAATTTTCAGATTCTAAAGTGCGTTCAGCAGCAGCCTACTCGTCAGGAGAAATTGGTGCAAAGCACCTAATCTCAGCGCTGCATAAAGCTTTGACGGATCTAGAACCTGGTGTGCGCATAGCCGCAGCCTATGCGTTAGGCAATATAGGGGCGGAAGAATCTGTTCCAGAACTATTAGCAACTTTAGGTGACGACGATAACTCAGTTATTAATGAAACATTACATGCTTTGGTAAAAATTGCTTCCAAGTTAAAGTTGGAACCAACTTTTTTGAAAACTTGGGATTCAATCGTGCCAGATGTTCTTAAAACAACAAAGCCTGAGCAGGTTAATCATTTGCTGGATGCTCTTGATGATTTAAGAGAAGATGTTTCTGAGAGTGCAGCCGTGATGTTAAAACACGTCGGCAGACCTGAGCATTTAAGTATGCTATGGAGAAAATACTTACAGTTAAAATCACCCTCTTTGAGTACCACCATAGCTGCCATTCAAGAACGCTGTGGGTTCTACAACTACGAAATTGCTCAGGTAGCGATTGAGGAAGGGAAAAGGGAAAAGGGAAAAGGGGAAACAGAAGGAAGAAATATTACATACCAGATTGGATCTGTGGGTAATATCTTCACTGGAACTACAAACATTCATACCAAGCAGTTTGGGATGCAAGGTAAACTGCCACAGCAAGATGGAGAATGCTCTGACTAGAGCTAAATTGAGTTTGTGATTGACCTGGCTTTCGTTCCAGAACATGACCGCAGAGCGGCAACCTATGAATTGTTCAAAGTGTTGGACAATGGGCGAATTCGCTACTATGGCAGCTATAAACTATCTAAAAGTGCAGGTAAAACCGTAGGGGCGCGACTTGTGGTTGAAGTCAATTCTGCATCCGGTCAACCCCTTCGCACCTGGTACGAGAGTTATGATGCGGAAGGACGGGTGATTCGGGTTCATCCCAAAACACCAACCGACTTGGGACATATCGAAATCAATCCCAATACAGGCAAGGAAGCTGAGCGATGGTAGACACTCACTCAATTACGCCCATCTCACATTCAGTCATCCAACACACCGCCGCAACTTTGCGCCAACTGGTCGATCGCACCCTCACCAGTCAGCAATTCGTGGCAATGGCAGAAAGGCTGTACTGGGCATTGCTCGAAGGCGAGTATCGCAGCGATTGCTCTCCCCAAGCTCACCAACTACGGTTAACACTGGCAGACATCACCGCTCAATGGGAATGTCTGCTCGGTAACTGGCATGAAACCAACGAAAGCTTATTCGATCAAACCCCAGAATTTTCGCCAGAATGGGTGCAGCATTGGTTAGAACAAATTCAGCAGCTTGAGGCAACCCCAATGGCAGAACCCGCCAAAAATCAGCCCACCTTTCACATCAATCAAGTTGGCAATCTTAGTACTGGAGATGTCACTATTCACGGCGATTAGGTCGGCATTCAACACAATTACGCTCCACAGCAAGATTTAGCCCAAGCTGCGAAAGATATTCGGGAATTGCTCCAGCAATTGGATCTGGACTACGCAACCACCAATCAAACCGAACAAACCACGGCTCTCTCGCAAAAAGTGTCCCAGCAGCAGCCAGAAGTCCGCGCCAGAGTTGTGGGCGCTTTAGAAAAAGGTGGTAAAAAAGCCCTGGAAAAACTAGTGGATCATCCCGCCGCCGCGATCGCGATCGCCATTTACGAAGGCTGGAAGGATGTTAAAAAGTGAGGAGTAAAGCAGCTTCAAGGAGTACACACATGGAAATTGCACCTCATATCGATGTTGATCCAGCTATTCATCATGGCAAGGCAGTCATTACTGGAACTCGAATGCCCGTCTCTTTAGTGATTGGAGCCTTAGCCAGTGGCATGAGTTTAGAAGATGTCATGCAAGAATATGAGCTAACGGCTGAGCAAATTCAAGCTGCCTTAGCCTATGCTGCAACGTTAGTCGCTCAAACTGAAGTCGTTCCACTAGGCGCATAGCTTGAACATCTTGATTGACGAGAGTATGCCTCGTTCTCTTGCACCACAACTGATCGATTTAGGCTGCAAGGTTACGTTCAAGATGTGCGTGACATTGGGCTAAGAGGGCAACCCGATACTGAAGTGATGGCGATCGCGGTTGAGCAAGATGCCATTATCATCACCAAAGACAGGGGCTTTACGAACATCAAAAGCTGGGATGAGAACTTTACAGCAGGTGTCATCTTCATTAACTTGCCAGACGATACTGCCAGTAAAGTTGTCAATGCCAGGATTGTAGAACTGCTCACCCAACGGCTCCCAGAGTCATTGCTAGGATCGATTACAAGTGTAGAACTGCGTCGTGCCCTTTCTCAAATAGCTCGCCGCAGACCGTAAGGTTTTATGGAAGGTAACTAATTATGAGCCAAACAATTGATACTGAAATTCAGGAAATTGATTCAGTCATCCTGGTCCATGACCTTTCAGCCCATCACCTGAAGCAAGGGCACCAAGGCGCAGTGGTTCACATGGTTGAACAGTCTTAATCAGCATTTTGAGCTATCGTAGCCATTGCGGGCGTAGCCCATCCATTCCAGCATTTCTGGATCATCGGTAAAGCTAATCAGAGCTAAATGTTCAGGATGTTCTAGAAATTCACGGGCAAGCAGGTAGCCAGCAATGCTCCAGGTTTGAAACTTGCGTGAGGCTTTGCCAACTAAGCGACCGTTTCTGCCATCGTAATATTCTGCCCATTCATCTTCACTCAGTCGGCGTTCGGCAATTTCCAGTGCCCGCCATGCTAGCTCAGTTCTGCCTGTTTTCACCGCCGCCGCTGCAAACGACCACAGCAGCACAGGCCAATTGCCCCCATTGTGATAAGACCAGGGCACATTTTTAGGGTCGCAGCCCGTCAAAATTTTCCATTCCAGATCTTCCACGGCAGGAAAGCAGATTTTCATGGGCATATAACCCACTAGATCCTGCCAGCGCTGCTCGATCAAATCCATGATGGATTGAGATTCGCGATCGCTTGCTAGAGATGAATTGATTGCCATCAAATTGCCCAGCGTAAAAAACCGAAAATCCATTTGCGCTGGACCTAAATTCCCGGCTAAATAACCACCCGTTTCCGGAATCCATTCCGTTAACCAATAAGGAATCGATTCAGGATAAATGTTGAATTTGTTGATCGCACTCTCGCCAAACTCCTCACCCCGAAAATGATAGATCTCATTTAGTCGCTTCAGATCTATCCAGTAATACTGGCGAATATGCAAATTCAGCACACTTAATCGCTGGTTGACAATTTGCTTATAAAACTCGCCTCTGCGCCCGGTTAACAGTTCTCGTGCAGAACACAGCGCTCCGTAAAACAATGCCTGGATTTCGAGGGGATGCCCAAACACTCCCATCCGGCGATCGATCATAAATGCGCCATCGGGCACCAGCATGGTTGGGTACATATCGAAGCGATCGGCAAGACACAGCTTGAGGATTAGCATGATGCTGTGCTGAAACTCTGGCTGATGCGCCAAGGCAATATCCCCAGTTGCCTTCACATAGGCTCTGAGCAAAATCAGCCACCACAGGCAAGAATCGACCGGAGTCACCCGACCGATCGCGTGTTCGCCAAAATCCGCCGTTAGATATTGCTCCTCATCCCACAGTTCTACCTTAAAGCTAGCAGGCATCAATCCCTGACCTGCGTTAAAGCTATCCATTTGCTTATCGCTACTTTGAAGTGCCAGCGTTTCAATCAAAAAATTCCGCACAATCTCGCTTCTGCCATTCGTTAAAAACAGCAGGGCACAGGGCACAAAATCGCGCATAAAACACTGGTCATAGTTCAGCGCTTCCACATAGGGATCGCGAGCCGCCACCGTGCCAACAGGTCGCCCCCGAAAATACACCATTGATTTTTCTAAAAGTTCCCATGCCTCTTTGACGAGAAACTCTGTTGCTTGCATTGCCAACTGACGCTCCTGTGTTCCAACTGCGGATACTGAGTGAGTAAATCCAAACTGCACAAATTCTCGCGGAGGTTAGCCCACCAGGCAAATCTCCACAAGAAATCTGGCAAAATCAATACAGAAAATTCTTTAGCCCGACAACCAAAGCGGCTAAATCTTCAGACCTCTTTGGTTGTCTTAAATATGCACCCTGTAACCAATGACTCAAATGGTCAATCTTACTTAAACCACCAGTGAGCCGTTCTATGCTGAGTTTTTTGGTAAGTAGACCGTTCAGGAGAATAACGCTCTAACGTAATTTTACGAGTTGAGCAGTGTAGACTCCGGAGAAAAAATCATTCATCTCTAAGCTAATGCTTCTATTCAAAAATCTCAGTAAATTCTTAGTAAGGAAATCGCCTCTACCACCAGAAAATCGTGAAGATTACAAGGTATGTCACACCCCTCAGTTGCCCCATGGGGTGTAGTTTCCACTTTTTCCTAAAAAATAAGGGCATGAACTTGACTCACGCCCTTGCCTAATAACCTACAACTTTATCTTCTTTAATGGCGCTACACGGGCACAGTTGTGTTGCTGTCTGAATCGGGAGTTTGCGGCGTAGATTGATGAACTACTTCGGAGGTAGACTGCTGAACCGCTAACTGTGCAATTTCTCGTTCTTGAAACACTAACCCAGTTAGATGAATGACGGACAGCAATACCGCGATCGCAGATAGAACATAGCTATGTAGCGCATACATATGACCGACTGCGATAGACCCGATCGCGCCGCCGCCAGTCAAAATATTGCGAATAATCGGTCCAGCGATCGGAATAGATTCGATGATGCCCAGTTCCACCCGTAAGCGCCAAAAACCAATCTGTGACCAATCTAGCAGCATGGCAGTCCAACCTAATCCGATCGCTGCCAAAATGAATAAAATCCCGCTAATCCAGGCGGTTAGCCAACTGCGGCGATAGCGTTCACCTAAAAACATCACCACCATTTGAATCAACGCCACTACAATCACCAAATTACCCGCCAGATCATGAACTCGGCGAATCAGCCAGCCAAATGGTACTTCAGTCGTTATCTGCGTCAAAGACTCAAATGCACCACCCGCTGTGGGTTGATAGTTGAATGCGAGCAAGCTTCCAGTAAGAGCAGCAAGCAGTGTTAGGGTCAAAACACTGACAGCCAGAATAGTAGAGGAACGCCGCAGAATAAAAGAAGGGCTTTTCATAAATAGAGATGATTGCTAAGAAGTATGTGTATTTCTATTAAGTTTAATCTTAACGAACTATTAAGTTATTTTGCTTAACCTATAGATAGGTTTTAGCTAAATTTATAGACCACTAGAGGAGGAGTATCTAATGACTTCTGATGTTCAAACTGAGCTTATTTCTGAGCCTCTGCCTAAGGTGGCGATAGCCATTCTCTATCAAGATGGTAAGTTTTTGATGCAGTTGCGAGACGATAATCCTGATATTTTGTACCCTGGACACTGGGGTTTTTTTGGTGGGCATTTAGAGCCGGGAGAAGATGCTGAAGCGGGTGTGCAGCGCGAACTGATGGAGGAACTCAGCTATTGCCCGCCAATCCTGACGCTGTTTGATTGCCATCAAGATACCTACGTCATTCGCTATGTCTACCATGGGCAATTGGATAAAGCAGTGAATGAAATGGTTTTAGGAGAAGGAATGGATTTGGAGTGGTTTACACCAGAAGATATTGAACGGGGCGATCGCTACTCTGCCAAAATCAACCAAGTGCGCCCTCTAGGAAAACCCCATCGGGAGATTTTGCTTAATTTCATTAAAAGCGCGGCGTAGGAGTGCGAAACCTAAAACCTAAACTCTACGCCAGCCGATGTTTTAGCCAAAATGCCAGTAGGGGCATGGTGATTCGATAGCCGTATTCTGCCCCATAGACTAAGCCTTTTTGCTGGAGGCTAGCGATCGCCCCTTGCAAGCCCCCACCACGGGATAAATGATGTTTTTGAATATATTCCCGTGAATGAGGACTATCGGTTGGGTCAAGCGCCAAACTTTCCAGCAGTCTCACCTGGCTAGGCGGCAGCAGCATTAACAAAGCTTCAAAGGTTCGTGCAAGATCTTCTACCAATGCCAGAGTGCTGGTGTGAACTTGATCAGGGCGGATTAGATCCAGTGAGCAGGAAGGAGGAAGTGAAGAGTGAGAAGAATCGCTGAGTAAAGAAGCTGAAAAGTGATTCAGTTCAGCAATCTTTGTAAGCTGGTGATTCTGCCAAAGACGGCGCATGAGAGCGATCGCGTCGCCAAAATTGCCTTGCACGTAGTCCAGAAACAAGTTCAGCGCTTCAGGTTCAAAGGTGATTCCTTGAGTTGCCATTGCTTTCTCTAGCCAAGGCTGAAGATCTTCTGACTTCAGCGGACCCAATAACACCACTTGCAACTCGCTCTGTTGCACCCAACTTTCGGCAACGGTGGCAATAAACGCATAGCTAACTTGCGGTTGCCGCTGAATTTCTTGACGAAGATAGTTTTCCCACTGCTGCGATCGATCCCAAGACCGAATGTGAGGGAAATTTTGAAACACGATCACAACGCGGCAGATGAGCCATTCTGCCAAAGTTTGAGGCAACCCTAATAAAGCTTCCAGCAGCGCCCATTCGTCGGTAGATTCATGCCAAACTAGCTGCGTTCCATTAGCAGTGTGTTCTAGGCGAATGGGTTGTTGGGCGCTCCAACGCTGAATCAGCGATCGCTCGGCAGTAGAGTCAAATGCTTGCAACAGCCCTTCGGCAAACAGATGGAGAAAGCGATCGCTGTCGGTGGCTCTTAAACAATCAATTTCGATGATCCGAGCATCCACGCGCTCAGCGGCAAACCGAACCAAGGTACGGCGACCGCTTCCAGGCACTCCAGCAATTAGCAAGTCGCCATCAGTAGCAAGAACCTGGCTTATCTGATTTAGCTCTGCCTGGCGACCTACTAGATGTTTAGTAGTAAAAATACCAGCACCCATAGAGTGATAGAGCGTGGAAAATCGAATAGACATAATACTGTAAAGAATCTAAGCAGTTTACAGCAGCTTAACTTTTGCAAAGTTCGCACTATATAATAGTGCCGTTCGGTAGAATCCTAACACGATACTCAAATCCCGTTTGCGCCTCCAGTCCCTTTCCCTTATCTTGCTATGACAATCCATCCCGCTTCAAATTCCGCTGTGTCTTGGCATTCAACCAGTGTCAATCAGACTCTAGAGTCTTTTCAAAGCAATCGCCAAACCGGGTTAACCGCCTCCCAAGTGACGCAAAGCCGTGAGCGGTATGGAGTCAATGAGCTTGAAGAAATTGCTGGACGTAGTCCCTGGCAAATTCTGCTAGATCAGTTCACCAACATCATGCTGCTCTTGCTGATTGCGGTGGCGGTGGTGTCTGGGGTTTTGGATTTTGTCAATCTGCAAGCGGGTAATATCAAACCGGGCGAAATTCCCTTTAAAGATACGATCGCGATTTTGGCGATCGTGGTTCTGAACGGGCTATTGGGTTATTTTCAAGAGATTAAAGCCGAGAAAGATTTGGCAGCTCTCAAGCGGATGACCTCTTCACGAGTACGTGTCATTCGAGACGGCAAAACTTCAGAGATAGACTCTAAAGACTTGGTGCCCGGAGATCTGATGATGCTGGAAGCTGGAGTGCAAGTGGCTGCCGATGCGCGTCTGATTGAGGAAGCAAATCTGCAAGTGCGCGAGGCGGCGCTGACTGGAGAAGCTCTTGCAGTGACCAAAGCGGTGAATGTGGAGCTACCAGAAGATACTTCTTTGGGCGATCGCACCAATTTGATTTTTCAGGGAACCGATGTGGTGCAGGGTCGAGCGAGTGCGATCGTCACCAACACGGGCATGAAAACAGAGCTTGGACGCATCGCTACACTTTTGCAATCGGTTGAGTCAGAACCCACGCCTTTGCAGCAGCGGATGGATCAGCTTAGCAAAGTTTTGGTAACAGGGGCATTGGTGTTAGTGGCTCTGGTCGTTGTCGGCGGCATTCTCTATCTAGGTTTGGGCGCGTGGCAAGAGCTATTGGAAGTGTCGCTGAGTATGGCAGTGGCGATCGTGCCCGAAGGCTTACCCGCCGTGATCACCGTCACTCTTGCACTCGGCACACAGCGGATGGTACGGCGCAATGCCCTTATCCGCAAATTGCCAGCCGTCGAAACTCTTGGCTCCGTTACTACTATTTGCTCGGATAAAACGGGTACTCTGACCCAAAACAAAATGGTCGTAAAGCTGCTTGATACCTGCACCGCCTCTCTGCGAATTAGCGGTGAGGGCTACGATCCAGATGGCAAATTTTATATTGCTACCGAAAAGCTAGACTCTGCCATCCCAGTTGCCCCAGAGGATGAACCTGAACTGCTCAACTTACTCACTGCTTGTACCGTTTGTAACGATGCCGTCCTTCAAAAAGAAGCCGGAGATTGGGTCATTTTAGGAGATCCAACTGAAGGAGCGCTGCTATCGGTAGCGAGTAAAGCAGGTTTTCAAAAAGATCTACTAACAGACAAGCTACCTCGTGTCGCTGAAATTCCTTTTTCATCCGAACGCAAGCGCATGAGCGTAATTGTGGAGGCATCCCACAAAGAGGAGATCGCAACTAGCGACACATCCAGCTACATGATGTTCACCAAAGGATCGGCAGAGTTGATTCTGGAACGTTGCACCAAAATTCAAGTAGAGGATGAAGCTCAACCGTTAACGGCTGAGCAACGCGATCGCATTTTAGCGAGCAATAACCGGATGGCAGAACGAGGGCTGCGCGTTTTGGGGTTCTCTTGCAAACCATTGACAACGGTTCCAGATACGCAAAACGAAGACCTTGTAGAGCAAGAACTCGTTTGGCTGGGCTTGATCGGAATGTTAGATGCGCCCCGTCCTGAAGTTCGAGCGGCGATCGCCCGCTGCCGCTCAGCCGGAATTCGTACCGTGATGATCACGGGTGACCATCAGTTAACTGCAAAAGCGGTTGCCGAAGATTTAGGCATCGTCAAAGTCAACGATCACAACAATGAGGATCAACCGACGCGGGTGTTGACCGGGCGTGATTTGCAAGCTATGTCTGATCCTGAGATCGATCAGATTGTCGAGCAGGTGAGTGTTTATGCGCGAGTTGCACCAGAGCATAAATTGCGAATTGTGCAGTCATTGCAGCGCAAACATCACATTGTTGCCATGACGGGTGACGGTGTGAATGATGCTCCCGCCTTAAAACAGGCAGATATTGGCATTGCCATGGGCATTACAGGCACCGATGTGAGTAAAGATGCTAGCGATATGGTGTTGCTAGACGATAACTTTGCCACGATCGTGGCGGCAACCGAAGAAGGTCGGGTAGTTTATAACAACATTCGCCGCTTTATTAAATACATTTTGGGTAGCAACGTTGGTGAACTCCTGACGATCGCAGCGGCACCGCTAATTGGTTTAGGAGGCGTGCCGCTCTCCCCTCTGCAAATTTTGTGGATGAATTTGGTCACAGATGGTTTGCCTGCTCTAGCGCTTGCCGTCGAATCGGCTGACCCCAACGTAATGAAACGCCCTCCCTACGATCCGCAGGAGAGTATTTTTGCCCGTGGGTTGGGGGCGTACATACTCCGAATTGGCTTAATTCTTGCTATTTTGTCGATCGTGTTGATGGTGGGCGCTTATAACTACACAAAGGGCACTCCCGAACCCGATCGCTGGAAAACAATGGTATTTACTACGCTTTGTCTTGCCCAAATGGGTCATGCGATGGCAATTCGTTCTAGTACCCGTTTGACGATTGAAATGAACCCATTCTCCAATCCTTACGTGCTGGCATCTGTGGTTCTGACCAGCATTTTGCAACTGATGTTGATCTATGTGCCAGCGCTACGAAACTTTTTTGGAACTCACTTTCTCAGCCTAAATGAGTTGGGGGTGTGCGTTGGCTTTAGTTTATTGATGTTTGTTTGGATTGAAATGGAAAAATTGGTTTACCGCTGGGTTGCACTGCGGAAGAAATAGTAGGAAAGTTCTATAGTTAGTTCGCAAGCTTATCTGTGGAGCGGCAGTTTGGAGGCTCCTTGTCAGCGTTAGGCATCATGCTACGGTAAAGTCCTCGGTAAGTGCCTCTCATTAAAGCTTTTGTTATCCTATGCTAAGGATCATTTAGCCCAAAAAGCCTCAAAGATGGAACTAGCCCTGGTAATTTTCTCAGCCGTATCGGCAATCTCAACTACAACTCTTGCATTTCTCCTATTACAAATTCAAAAAAGCTTAAAAATTAACGCTAAGAAACGAACTGAATCCGATGCAGATAGCCAAAAACAACTTGAACGCTTACTACAAAGAAATCAAGCTATAGAGCAAAAGTTAGTTGAACTAATTGATGCTCAAAGCAAATCGCTCGACAAAGTGTATGAACTTTTACGTGGGAGTGGAGAGCTACAAGTTGGGAGACTCCAAGCAATTATCGATACGCTTGAGATCCTAAAGAAAAACATTGCTAGTTTATATGAACTCCTACGTGGAGATGGGGATCTGCAAGTAGGGAAACTTCAAACGGTTGCAGATAAGCTTGAAGCGCTAAAAAATAGCTTAGAAGAATCAGTTAGGTTTTAGACATATGGATTCCAAACACTTAAAAGAATCATCTGAAGTAGTGCAGGCGTATTTATCTTATCTTCAAGAGATGAGTCGCAAAATTAGCCTACGCACTGGGATGGAGAACACTCTTTATGGAAAAACTAAGAAAAGCCCTCACTACTATCAACGCTTTGAAAATATAGATCCTCAGTATTTGCGCAACGTCAAGAATTATCTTGAAAAGGAAAGCGATCGCAAACTTTTTTTGGGAAACGGTTTAATCGCCGGTTTGTTCAAGAAGAAGCAGGTTAAGAAGTATGTTGCTGCACCATTAATTTATTTTCTAGTCAAAACTGATCTAGATGAAAATGGCAGATTATTGACTTACAGCATCGAATGGGATTCAGTGAGCCTAAATC